>Ga0209723_1000129_pt1 | contig 147845 bp, 130 predicted proteins | sample BiotimSIPDNA_2_FD_185750 | JGI IMG/M metagenome (GOLD analysis project Ga0209723, IMG submission 185750) | Anaerobic biogas reactor microbial communites from Washington, USA - Biogas_R2 time_0 SIP DNA (SPAdes) (version 2) | ecosystem: Engineered > Bioreactor > Anaerobic > Unclassified | place...
GATGAACCGTTTTCGTTCTTCCATTGCTGTACTCTCTTTCCATGGCATGGCAGATGTTCTCCTTCATGCCTAATTCTAAAAAGTGTCAGCGATGTCTCCGAACGTTTGTCAACTATGTCCCCGGTCTATACACCAAAGGGGAGGGTTGTAAATGTGTCACCCACTTAGTCCACACGCCTCTCCGAGGTGGAGGGCTATGGCTTGGCTTCATTTGCGAACTCCGACAGGACCAATCTAACTTTCTATTTGCTAAGTGGTGAATGCAATTTGTGGCACTTTACCTTCCCCCTTGGGGAAGGGGGACCACGAAGTGGTGGATGAGGTAGTTCTCACAATCCGTTTTCCCCCTTCTGCGCCCCCTATCCTTAAAATTTGCTGCCAATTGCAAAATTTCTGGATAAAACCCGCCGACGCTCTTATAATGAACCTCAACCGTCGACCCATCATTCCCCAGGAGGTAAATGAGCGCACCAGCCATCATCCAGGACCTCGTCAACCGCTTCCGCGACTCGCGTGAGCTCTACCGCTCTGGTCGCTACAACGAAGCCCAACTCCGCCAGGAATTCCTCAACCCTCTTTTTGAAACCCTCGGTTGGGATATGTACAATCGCTCCAACTTCGCCCCCCAATACCGCGAGGTCATCCACGAAGACTCCCTCGAGGACCAGGGCTCTCTCAAAGCCCCCGACTACGCTTTCCGCATCGGCACCTCCCGCAAATTCTTCGTCGAAGCCAAAAAACCGGCGGTCGACATCCGTTACGACATCCACCCAGCTTACCAACTGCGCCGTTACGCCTGGAACGCCCATCTGCCGCTCTCGATCCTGACTGATTTCGAAGAGCTGGCGGTCTACGATTGCCGCACCCGCCCTGACCCCCAGGATTCCGCCGCCACTGGCCGCGTGATGCTCTTTACCTTCGAAGAATACCTCACCCGTTGGGACGAACTTGCAAAAATTTTCTCCAAAGATGCCGTCTGGAACGGCTCGTTCGACCGCTACGCCGAGGGCAGCAAGGGCAAACGCGGCACCACTGAGGTGGACGCGGAATTCCTCAAAGAGATCGAGCAGTGGCGCCTCTTGCTTGCCCGCAATATCGCCCTGCGCAACTTCCGCCCCTCCTCTAACCCCGTCATTGCGAGCGGAGCGAGCGAAGCGAAGCAATCTCAGTCTGCGAGCGAGACTCCTTCCGTCATTGCGAGCGAAGCGAAGCAATCTCAATCCGCAGCCGAAGCGACACGAAGTGTACAGAGTAAGCAATCTCCCAACCTCCACCGCGCGGAACGCCAGCTTAATTACGCCGTCCAGACCACCATCGACCGCATCCTTTTCCTGCGCATCTGCGAGGACCGCAAAATCGAACCCACCGACCAGCTGCTCCATATCGCTGAGGGGAGCGATATCTACGCCCAACTGCTGCTTCTCTTCCAAAAAGCGGACCAAAAGTACAATTCCGGTCTCTTCCACTTCAACAAAGAAAAAGAGCAGACCAGCGACCCCGACACCTTCACGCCCACCCTGCAGATCGATGACAAGGTTTTACGCCAGGTCATCAAAAGCACCTATTATCCCTGCCCCTATATGTTCAATGAGATCCCGGTCGAGATCCTCGGGCAGGTCTACGAGCAGTTCCTGGGCAGCGTCATCCGCCTGACCCCCGGTGGGCAGGCCAAAGTTGAAGAAAAGCCCGAAGTGCGCAAAGCCGGCGGCGTCTACTATACCCCCCGTTATATCGTCGACTATATTGTCCAAAACACCCTCGGTCGTTTACTGGGTAATGAGGACGTGATCGTGCCGGAGTTGCGAAGCACCCCGACGCCGGAGGCGTTAGCGGGCTCACCGAGCACAGACCCTGACCGCCAGGGCTTACGAAGTACCCCGCCGCCGGAAGAAGGCGTGGGCTCACCGAGCATGAACCCCTCCCTCACCCCCGCTTCGCGGACCCTCTCCAAGGAGAGGGCAGATTCTCTCACCCCCACCCAGGCCCTCAACCTGCGCGTGGTGGACCCCGCCTGCGGGTCCGGATCCTTCCTGCTGGGTGCCTACCAATACCTGCTCGATTGGCACCTCAACTACTACCTCAACCACGACCCGCAATCCCACACGCGCGGCAAAAACCCGCCCCTGGTCGCCACGGAGGGCGGTGAATATCGCCTCACCACCGAAACCAAGAAACGCATCCTCACCTCCAACATCTACGGGGTTGATATCGACGCCCAGGCAGTGGAGGTCACCAAGCTCTCGCTCCTACTCAAGCTGCTCGAAGGCGAAACCGGTCAGCTCGCGCTCGGCTTCGAACGCGTCTTACCCGACCTGGGTCAAAACATCCGCTGCGGAAATTCGCTGATCGGCTGGGACTACTTCCAGGGGCAAATGTTCCCCGACGAAGAAGAGATCCATCGGGTCAACCCCTTTGACTGGCAGCGCGCCTTCCCCCATGTTTTTGCCGCCGGCGGCTTCGACGCCGTCATCGGCAACCCGCCGTATATCAGAATTCAGTCCATCCGCGAATGGGCACCTAACGATGTCGATCATTACCGAAGGATTTACCCCTCGGCGAGCACCGGCAACTTTGATATCTATGTCATCTTTGTCGAAAAGGGACTCAGCCTCCTCAACGAACAGGGTTTGCTCGGCTTCATTCTTCCGCATAAGTTTTTCCAGGCATCTTTTGCAGCACCAATAAGAGAGATCATTACTCAAGGCAACCACCTCAATAAGGTCATCCATTTTGGAGCCGAACAGGTTTTCGCCAATGCGACCACCTATACATGCTTGCTCTTTTTGAGCGCTCAGCCCAATGACGACTTTGAATTCACATCAATTAAAAGTCTTGAAGCAATCGAGACAGTTCTAAAAGCTGTTGATGCGGGCGAACCCAACATTGATTATCAGTATGCGCCCCTCCCGGTACCACCCTTTGGAGGAAAAGAATGGCACTTTTCAGCCAACAACGCCCACATCGTGCTCGAGAAACTGCTTCAGCAACCTTTCACGCTGGGTGACATCACAAAAAAGATATTTGTTGGGCTCCAAACCAGCGCGGATAAGATCTATGTGCTCGAGAAAATTGAAGAGCGAGATAAAACCGTACTTTGCTATTCAAAATCGCTTCAGAAAGAAGTTGAAATCGAGCGTGGTCTGCTTAAACCCTTCCTCATGGGTAAAGATGTTCACAGGTACGAACAACCGGAATATCGGAACTTTGTAATTTTCCCTTATCACATCGACTTTGACTCCCCATCACTGATGAATCAAAAATTTATTAGTGGTAATTTCCCATTAGGCTGGAGTTACCTAGTAGAAAACAGAAAGTCTCTTGGTGGTAGAGAAAAAGGTCGTATGAGAGGTGACCAGTTTTATGCATATATCTATCCAAAGAGTCTTATTGAGTTTAAAAACAAAAAAATTATGACACCCGATATTGCATATGGTCCGCAATTCACATATGACAATTCAGGTCTTTATCATACAACCACTGTTTATAGTCTGTTATTTAATAACGATCGAAAAGAATCGCCCCTATACTTCTTGGGCATTTTAAACTCTGCCGTGATGTGGTTTTTCCTGTCAAATACCGGGAATGTTCTGCGGGGTGGATACTTTAGGTATAAAACCAATTATTTGACTCCCTTTCCTATTCCAGTTGTTGATTTCTCTGATCCATATATGGTTGATATTCACTCCAGAATGGTGGAAATGGTTTCGAGGATGTTGGTTTTGAAGAAGCGAGTACCCGTTTTACCGAATGATAGAAATGACGAGATAATCCTTTTATTGGATAAGGAGATAGACCACTTAACCTATTCTCTATATAAGTTGAATAAACATGAAATAGATGCATTAGAAGATGCAATAAATTGAAAGGTGATTGTTTATATGGATACAAGTATGGCTGTAGTCGCAGGCGATTTAGTGGGAAAAATTGCTGAGGTAAGTATTGATTCGGTAAGAAAAAAGATCGAAGTTGCTAAACAAAAGAAAGATATTAAGGAACAGCAAATTGTCTATGAAGAAATAATCAACGGTCTGTTGGAGGAAAGACTGTCATTGGAAAGGGCTTTACAACATTATGTGGAGCTATATCAGAGTGTAACTATTACGGATAATGATATTGAATATCTTCACAATACACTGTTAAAGCTTGTGGATATCTTTAGTGGCTTTGACCCCAACTTGTCACAAGAGACTGTGATAAAACCACTGATTTCATTGCTTGATAAAGACCTTCTCAAAACGATGCAATTAATAGGATTTAGTTATAAAGATGCGATTGGCAAGCCCTTAACAGATGTTGTGTCAAAAAAGATCTTAAACTGGGGTGATCCGAAGACGGGTTCATCTCAAGGAAAAAGAAAGTAAGAATCATAAATATTAATTAATACAGAATCGCCAAGGAGGAGTTGTATGGCTTGGGATGATTGCCTAACAGAAGAACAGAAAGTAGTAACAAAATATGTTGACACTAATGCGTGTCTCTTGGCTGGTCCTGGCACTGGCAAAACCCGATGTATTACCCAGAGAGTTGTGTATTTAATTGAAGAATTAGACGTACCATGTGAAAAAATCTTGATACTTACATTTACTCGTAAGGCAGCAGCAGAACTGCGTTGCCGTGTTACTAAGGCATTAGGAACATTAATTGGTGCTAACATATCTACACTTCATGCCTATGCTCTCACTCAACTTTTGAGAAATTCTTCTTCTCATTCATTGCCCAAACCCTTGCGTATTGCAGATGATTATGAACAAAATGAGATAATTATCAAAGACCTAATGAAGATGCTTGGGTATTCTAATGATTCCGTGAAAAAGGGTCTGGATAAGATGTCTTCGGATTGGCAAAATCTTGGCGGTGGTATCCCTGAGAGAAAGCCTGATCCAAAATTTATCGCTGCGTGGAACACTCATAGAATTTTGTACGGTTATACATTAAGGTCAGAGTTAGTTTATCAATTAAACAAAGGATTTGAGGAATACTCGATTTTACCTGAATCGTATGAACATATAATTGTTGATGAATACCAAGACCTGAACCCCTGTGAATTGAAAGTGATCAAAACACTCGCATCAAAAGGCGGCAAGTTGTACGTGGCTGGAGATGATGACCAAAGCATATACTCGTTTAGAAATTCTGAGCCCGAAGGCATCCGCAAATTTTCAACAGATTATCCAGGAAGCAAGGATTTAAGGCTTGTGGAATGCATGCGTTCAACACCAGAAATATTAAGTATGGGGAATTATATTATTGAAAAAGACTTAAAGAGGATTAGTAAAAAAATAATTAAAAACAGAGCATCGATTGAAAATTCTGTCAAAGTTTTGTGGTTCAACAATGAAAAGTCCGAAGCAAAGAAGATTAGTGAATTATGTTCATGGTTGGTGCATGAAAAAAAAGTTGAACCTAAGGAAATTATCTTATTATTGAGAAATAACCCGAGCAATATTTTTTCAAAACCTATAATTGAAGAAATGTTGAATTTACATGTACCTGTAATTGAGAATACAGATCTCACTGAAATCTTTAATGTACCTGTAAATTTAACACCTGATAAAAATAAGTTGGGGAGAATTTTTTTAAGTTATCTGCGTTTGATTCATAACAATGAAGATCAGTTAGCATGGAGGACAATACTAGAACTTGAAAATAATGGTATTGGGATTGGCACAATTTCGGATATTACAAAATTTTCTGAAGAAAATGAGCTGAGTTTTTACAAAACATTAAAATTAATCGAGAGTGGTTCGTCAGACATTACCAAACGAAAAGGAATGATTTCCCGAGTCGTAGAATCAGTAGAACAAGTAATCAGAAAGTACTCAGAAGATCCTTTTCTTTCCGCAAATGACCTTATTACTAATTTGGCTATTGAGTTAATACAAGATGAATCCGTAAGAGACCAGATTGTCGAGATCATGGATTCGTACTTCAAGCTTGATTTACATCCTAGTCTTGAGAACTTACTAAAGTATATTTTTATGGTTGATTCTGACCTTAGCCAGGATCAACAAGAGGAATATGTGAGGATCATGACCATGCATCAAGCTAAAGGACTTGATGCCAAAATCGTGATAATCATTGGTGTAGAAAATGAACTTGTTCCAGGTAGGGATTCTGGTGCCAATTTGTCCAATGCTTTGCGTCTTTTATATGTGTCAGTGACGAGAGCCCGGGATTATCTATTAATTACACACTGTAGTTATAGGTCGGGTCCTCAAGGCCATTCAGGATCTGGTACCCCAGGCATGAAAAGAAGTCTTTCTAGATTCATTTCTGGGGGTCCTGTTAAGCCTGATCGTGGATCAGAATATATCGATTCTGTGATCTCAAAATCAGATAGAGGGAATTAGATCAATAGTTGAGAGCGTGGTTCAGATGATTGTCAAATATTAAACTTGGAATAAGGATTTATGGGGAATACTTTTCATTTGTTTTAGAGTGTCAAATTTTTATTAATGTGGTCAAGTAATTAATTATCTTCTAGTGAATCGTTTAGAAAACGGATTGTTTAAAATGAAATGGATAAAAAGCAAATTTGAAAAATTTACCAAATCGACTAAACTTGGAATTTGGTTTAAGAAATATAGTGGCTGGGATGATGGTTTTGCGTTATTTTTTTTCATAGTTGGCTTAATTCCTTATATATTTCCCTCACAGTTCATTAATCCAAGAGGAATTTTCCATTTCTTACAAAATGTTCATGTAGAATTCATTGGAATAGGTATAACAGTATTGATTATTGGAAACGCTGGTGAATACTCAAGAAACAAACTGGAGGAACGTCGAAAGAATGTTGAACTTCTCAAGAGCAGTAATCCTGAATTATCCTTGAACGCAGTTGATTATTTAAGTGATAAAGGCTACCTTTACGATGGAACCACAAGTGGTGCCAGTTTACAACTTGCGAATTTGCCTGGAGTAAATTTTGATTATGCTGATATGAGGAGAACAAATTTCAATAATGCCATTATTAGTGGTTCTAGCCTCGTTAATTCCAATTTTTCAGATGCGAATTTGACCGGATCAATTCTTACAAATTCTATATTAAAAAATGCTGATTTAAGTGGAACTGTCTTACAAAATGCTAATCTAGAAGGTGCTGACCTTTCTAGTGCAATTCTATACGGTGCAGATTTGAGAGATGCTAAGTTAGACAGTGCCGTTATTACTGATGCAAAATATGATAAATCGACTTTATGGCCTGAAAAGTATCAACCGGAAGAACATGGGGCAATTATTGTGGAGTGATGTTGTTGGAAAACTGCTTTCTGGATGTTGTTGTTTCTCGCGTTTGTCGCCGGTGTTGCGAAGCACCCTGACGCCGAAGGCGTTAGTGGGCAGACCGAGCGAGGCATTTGACCGTCATGGTCTCCGCATTTCGTCTTACCATTCTTTGCAACCAGAGATCGCTTCGCAACACGAAGTGTACTACGTAAAGCGGCTCACGATGACGGGGGTGAAAGGCAGATCGCCACGCTACGCTCGCGATGACGGAACGGAACGCCCTCACCAGGGCAAGGCCGCGTTCCCTACGAGAAGATCAGAACGGTCGGTGCCCGTTCCCTACAAAAAATACCAGCCTACGGCACGCAACCAGCCCAGAGAGGAAGGTTTAAAGAATTACGGCAGGCTTTCGCAAGCCTGACCGTCATGATCGCCATCCATCCCAGACCAGTTATAGGCGCTGGACCCGCCGCAAGAGCTGAAACATGCTTGCGCCTCGGAGTGGGTTGAAAAATCGGAACAGTTGTAATCAATGGAGCAATTGCACACACTGGTTCCCCCTGGCGGTGCTGTGGCTGTGGGGAACGGGGAGTCCCCTGCGCGTGCCGTGGGGTTGAGCAAAGGGGCTGCCCACATGCCCAACAATCCCATTTCTGCGATGCCTTGGGCTTCCCGGAAGGTGCTAGCGCAGGCAGTATCCGGAGGATACGAGACTGCCGTAGCCATACCAAGGCGCACCATGGTTTCATTGACAAAAACGCCATCGACAATCACATAGCGCAGCAAGCGCTCATATCGGTCCACTTCGGATATGTCCATGATCAGTGTGACTGTTTTTCCAAGGACCAGATCTTCATTTTTTTGAGTAGCCTGGCTGGCAAGGACGTCGGAAGTGGCTTCGGGCGAATCAATGCCAATATAGCGTACTACATAATCCGTTCCGTTGATCTCTACGGCAATGGTGTCGCCATCGATGACGGATTTCACGACGCCGACTTCTCTTTTTGTATTGGTTGGAAGGCACTCGCCGTTAATGATTGCCTGGAGCGTAATGGTTGCTGTCTGGGTTTGGGTAGGCGTAGGTGTTAGCGTGGAGGTGGAGGTTGCAGTGGAGGTTTCTGTTGGCAGTGCAGTGTTTGTTGGGGTAAAAGTGGGGGTTGAGGCGGGTATATCTGTGGGCGTGCTGGCATTGGTGCTGGTTGGGTTAGCCCGTTGGGTTTGCTGAATCCCAGTGGAGATGGTGGCTTGAATATCCTCAGCGCTTAATTGCTTTGAACCCGAACAAGCACTGATCAGAAGTAAGACACTTATCAGGATGACATTCTTTTTCATTCCCTCATCTCATGAAACGCATTGTACTGATTTTTGATTAATTACCACTATTATAAAGGCAAAAAAAACAGGCGGATTAGTAGACGCTTTGATGAGATACAGGGAGTATGCAAGAGCGCCATTAGCTTATAGCAGGAAGTAAGTAGGGAACGTCCTTGTGCCGCCTGCCCTGGACGCGGAGCAGACAGGGTTCCGGGTGGGAAGTGGAACGGGACACCTTAGTTCTCGCCGGTCTCCTGACCGAGCGAGGAGTTTGACCGCAGGTCTCCGCGTTTCGTCCAACCATTCATTGCGGCCAGAGATCGCTTCGCAAAAGAGGCTCGCGATGACGGGGGAAATAGCTGATAGCTAAAAAGCTTATAGCTCATAGCTCATAGCTGATAGGATGGATTCGTAATTGAATCCGGGTGTGAAACGGAACGGGACGAGCCTCGTTCCCTACGAAAAGATCAGAACGGTCGGTGCCCGCCAGCCCTGTGTAAGGGTTCCCTACGAAAAGAGAATCTCACCCCCGCTTGGTCTACATGCCTCTTCGAGGCCGGGATCTTCGACGGTCACCCAGCAAGGCGGGGCTTCGCCTTGTTCAGGTCATTTTCCGTCTTTGCGAGGAGCGTAGCGACGTGGCAATCTGCTTTTGGCTTGTGTATCGAGATCGCGTGGCAAAAGAAGCTCGCGATGACTGGAGGTTGTAAATTGTCATTCTGAACGTAGTGAAGAATCTTGTTTTCCATCATTTCTCTCTGCTATTCTTCCTGGTAAGATCCTTCGGTACCCTCAGGATGACAAAATGAAGGCAGATCGCTTCGCAAAAGAGGCTCGCGATGACTGGAGGTTGTAAATTGTCATTCTGAACGCAGTGAAGAATCTTGTTTTCCATCATTTCTCTCTGCTATTCTTCCTGGTAAGATCCTTCGGTACCCTCAGGATGACAAAATGAAGGCAGATCGCTTCGCAAAAGCGGCTCGCGATGACGGAATGGGAATGCCTCACCAAGGTAAGGACGCGTTCCACCGCACAGCCATTAATTGATTTATAATCTATTATTAGTTATACTAATAATTATCAATAACTATCAATTTCATGGAGCATGGGGTGAATATTGAATATTTATTCTCGTCCCATATATTACCTTCGCTTGTCGCGATCCTGATTGTTGCTCCATTGGCAACTTACAGTTTCAGGCAGCGTGATACACCTGGTGCCCTGGCATTTTCCATTGGCTCTACACTGGGGCTGTTATGGCTGCTTGGTTTGATCTTTGAGGACATCTCTTTAGCTGTTGATGCAAAGATTTTTTGGCGAAAGTTCCAGGTGATATGGCAGTTATCTTCTGCTACTGCCATCACGATCTTTCTCTTAGAGTATACCCAACCCAAGCGTTGGACCACGCGTCGGAATATTTTTCTCTTGTCCATACCTCCCTTGCTTGTGTTTGTGCTGGTCGTCACAAATCAATTTCATCACCTGTTTTGGGAAGGTTTCATTTTTGAAGATGTCCTCACGCCAATTCCTGGTCCATTGATGGGCTACTTTATCGCTTACATCTATGTGAATTTTTTGATCAATCTGATCGTGCTTGTTTGGCTATTCGTTCACTCGCCTCAAAACCGCTGGCCAGCAGCGTTCATCATCCTCGGTCAAAGCGTAATGCGGTTGTTTTACATAATCGAGTTCTCAAACAAATCTGAAATTCAAATTCCATATTCTCCCATAGGGATCACTTTTACTTGCGTCATGTATGCAATTGTCTTATTCCGTTTCCGAATTTTCGGGCCTCTGCCACTCGCACGCCAGGTGTTAAACGAAAAAATGCCTGTCGGTATTGTTGTCTTGGACGATAAAAAGGTGATTAGAAGTCTGAATCCTGCAGCAGAAAAGGTCCTTCATACAACAGGCAAATTTGCAAAAGGGAGAGCAATCGACGAACTGCTCTCAGCTTATCCGCAAGGACAGCCGGGAGGAACAGAGGAGCAACACATAGAGTTTAGTCTGATGGCCGACCAAAAGACCCAGTTTTATGAGCTGGTCATCACAAATCTGCAAAATTGGCGCAATTCGACTGTTGGCAAGCTGCTGCTTATCAACAATGTCACTGAGCAGCGCAAAGCACAACAGCTATTGATGGACCAACAGAGCGTTTTAGCGACCTTAAAAGAACGTGAGCAATTGGCGAGGGAAATGCATGACGATTTTGCACAGGTGCTGAGTTTTATTAACACCCAATGCCAAACAATCTCCCGTTTACTGCAAAAAGGGGATGAAGCAACTGCCACCAACTATTTGGAAAAGCTAATTGAGGTGGCCAAAGGGGCGGATATCGATATCCGCGATTCAATTCAGGGTATGCGTGCAGCCTTATTAGAAGATGGATTGCTACTTACTTTAGAAAAGTATCTTGCCAGATATTACAGGGATCACGTCATCCAGACAGAATTGATTAATTCTGAAATTATGACAGAAAAAATATTATCGCCAATGGTTGAGATCCAATTATTTCGGATCATACAGGAAGCCCTGACAAACGTTCGCAAGCATGCTGATGCGACTCAAGTCAAAATAAAATTTGAAGCATTGGATGGCACTTTTTGTGTTTCAATTGAAGACAATGGGCGTGGATTCGATATATCAGATCAAACTTCCAGGTCCACTAATCACTTTGGCTTACAAATGATACGTGAAAGAGCTGTAGCAATGGGTGGAAATCTTGATTTGTCTTCTGAAATAGGTCGCGGAACTCAGATAAAAATATGTGTACCCGCTCAAATGACAGAGGTGGCATGAAGAGTCGTTTCAAGTTAAAAGTTTTACTGGTAGACGATCACCTTCTCTTTCTGGAAGGAATCACCAACCTGCTCAAGTCAGAAGGCATCGAGGTTGTAGGTGCTGCGCATGACGGTTTTGAGGCCCTGGCGAAAGCACGCCAGTTAAAGCCTGACCTGATCTTAATGGATATCCATATGCCAAACTGTGATGGGGTTTCTGCCACACGTCTGATTAAAGCCGAGATGCCTGAGACTAAAATTGTGATGCTAACCATGTCCGAGGACGAGGAAGATCTGTTTGAAGCAGTGCGCAGTGGCGCTTCAGGCTACCTGCTAAAAAACCTGGACGCGGCACAATTTCTTGATTATCTTTTGGATCTACAAAAAGGTCATGCGCCGTTTTCACCAGGGCTGGCTGATAAAATACTCAACGAATTTTCCTTACAAACAAGCAGAGCAGCAGAATCAATAACCAGGGATGAAGCAGACGTGCCCCTCGAGAAACCGGCGCGGGATGGTGACCTTTCACCCCGGCAAATGCAAATACTGACGTTGGTGGCACAGGGTCAAACGTACCGTGAAGTGGCGGGTACTTTGAGTATTTCAGAGCGCACCGTTAAGTACCATATGGGGGAGATCCTCTATTCTCTGCACTTGCAAAATCGAGCCCAGGTGATCGCCTATGCAGCCCGGAGCGGGTTAACCCGTTCTGAAGTTTAATTTTCCACACACTTCAAAGACATGTGACAGTCCTGATCCAAAGACTGTACTTTTTATTTACAGACACTGTACTTAAGTCCATATGAAATTGGGGCAAACATGTATAGACTTCAAGTGTCCAAACAATGAGAAAAGCTAAATTCGGGTAAGAAGAATGCATTGTGCTGGGAACGACCACACATTTGAAAGGTTCAGGAGGCATGACAAACCTGAAGCACACCTTGCCAGGAAAATAGTTAAATCCCGTTAAACCACCTGATACGAGTTGCCAGGTACATAGAACAAAGCTGGAAATTTGTAAGTCGATTGACCCAAATAAACTTGCAGGAATTCATTGACATAAGAAAGGAGCCTCATAGGCAAATATCAATCCTGTTATTTTGAAAGAATCAAGAGCAATTTATACACGCATATGCAATGAAATTCGGATAAAAAAGGAGAATCCATGAAAACAAAATTAGTTCTAGTTATGCTTGTCTTGATCCTGTTGCTAAGCTTAACATCAGCATCTGCGCAGGAGTTGATACCTGAAAATGTGCCCGTTAATCCTATCCTCCAGGAGAAATACGAGCAATTCTTTCCACCCGCTGTGATCGAGGTCACAAAAGGTGTTTATGTGGCTCGAGGGTACAACCGGGATAATCCAACCTTGATAGTGGGAAACAATGGGTTGATTATCGTTGATCCTGGGGAAAGCATTCCCGCCGCCCAGATCGTCAAAGCTGCTTTTAATGCCCAATTGGATAATATTTTTGACAAGAAACCCGTCAAGGCGATTATCTACACCCATCACCACGATTGCCATATCCATGGCGCCTCAGTTTTTGCTGATGAGCACACGAAGATCATCGCACATGAAAACCTGATGAAAGCGCTATTTAACGAGTGGTACGGTCAGATTTATCCCTCGCGAGTTGAAGGTGGAATCAAGATGACCGGAATCATGTTCAAAGATCATCCAGTGATTGATGGCGAAGGCTGGTATGCTGGTTATGTCTTAACTGGACCAAATATCCTCGGTCCATCAGGTTTTCTCCCACCCACGTTAACTGTAAAGGATGAATTGAAGCTTACGATCGCTGGGGTTAGGATAAACCTCTTTTCTGCACCTGCCGAAAGTCAAGATGTCATCGTGGTATGGCTGCCAGACAAAAAAGTGCTTATACAAATTGGCATCATGTACGAGGCATTTCCAGCGTTGGTTACCATGAGAGGCAGTGGACAGCGCGATCCGCTGGATTATGTTGATAGCCTGAAACTTTGCCGAAGCCTTAACCCTGAGTACCTGATTGCGCTTCACGGTCCCAATCCTGTCACTACAGGCATAGAGAATATACGCCAATACCTCACCAATTTCAGCGACGCGATTCAATTCATGCATGACCAGACAGTCCACTATCTTAACCAGGGGCTCACGCCGGGAGAGATCGCTGATCTGCTCGTTTTACCACCCCATCTCGCCTCCAGCCCCTATCTGCAGGAGACCTATGGCAGTAAAGAGTGGAATATTTACCATATCTTCCGCTATTATCGAGGCTATTATAGCGGTGCAATCAGAGACCTGTTCCCTCAATCTGCCATTAGTGAAGCAGAAATGTCTGCTGAGCTGGCAGGCGGAATTGATGCCTTGGCGATTAAGGCTGAGGATGCTCTGCTTGCAGGCAATTTGGAGTGGGCATTAAGATTGGCGGACAACGTTCTGCTCTTGGACTCGGAAAATGCGTTGGCATTCGAGACAAAGAAAGAAGCAATGCTTACCCTGGCAGAAGATACGATGAATTCCCAGGCACGTAACATGCTTTTGTCTGAATATCTCTTAATGACAGGACAGATCCCGGCAACATTCCCATTTGGGAATCCTAAAGCTATTTATTCCTTGATGAGCCCTGTTGCAGTTCAGTTGATGCCTATGAGCACTCTGCATCGCATCATGGCTGTCAACTTGAACGCTGCCAAGTCAATGGAAACAGACATTATGGTCGACCTGCAACTAACTGACATGCCCAAGAACAAAGTTGATCAGCCTGATAAATATGTTTTATGGGCTCGCAAGGGCATCCTTGAAGTGAATCCTCCGGTTCCAAGTGAGGGTCTGCTAAAAATTACTACCGACTCATTGACCTGGAAGCAACTCGTTCTATACAAGCTCAGTCCGGCAGCAGCGATTGCTGATGGGCTTGTTAAGATCTCAGGTGGAACCCCCGAGGGCTTCTACGCTTTCATGGATTTGTTCAATTAGCGAGAGCAATGATTTGTTGGAGTAGAGGGGCCGGGCTACAGATGGACCTTTCCAGTCAATTCACCGGCAATTAAGCAAGATCGTTTTCCAATAGAAAATATCGACAGATGTTAGTAAGGAAAGGCAGAAATGAAAACAACAAGACGCAATTTTTATTTGTCTCTTATGTTCGTGGTGATGATGCTGGCTATTGCACTAGCAGCTTGCGAAGTATCAACCCCACCTGAAGTATTAAATCCACCTATTGATGTCAAGGACCTAACACTAGACGACATCAATAATCAAGTAACTAACAGCATGAAGCAGCTCGACCTGGAGGTCCAGGAAGGCTATTTTCAAATGTGGGGTACGGATGAGTGCTTGCCTACCTACGAATTGATGGGAACTTGTTATTTCAACAATCCGGCTGCACCCTATATAATGCCTGTTCTGCCTTACTGGTCAGAAGAATTTGTCGACCCAGCAACAAAGGATGTCTTCGGTGTGACCAAGGAAGGCTATGGTGCTACCTACCGCTTCGATCCGAATGAAGCGATCATCATCTTTGGTAATTTACCCCCTGAAGCACACTACTTTGGGATCCAAAGTTACACATTCTCTCGTGAGGGCAACTACCAGACACAAAACGAGACTTATGCCTTCCTTTCCTCACTTGGCGCACAAGATGTCTTCTTCCACGATATTCCGCTCAATCCGAAGCGGATTGGTTTCCTCGAAAGCTTGAGCGATAGCAACAACAATGTGGTCATAGAACAACAGTCAGGCTCGAGCTGGGGGCAGTTGCGCTACTTCATCATCACACCAGAAGGACATATGGACACCAAAATCCGTCAAGCCCTGGTCGAGTTGGGTATTGATGCCAATGAGATTTTCACCGAAGGCATTCCGGAAGATGTCCGCGTTGGGCTGGACGAAAGTGCTGATGACTTTATTACAGTTTTTAGATATTCAATGCCGTTAGATGGCGGCGGCGAAGGTTCTGCCTCGTATGAGTGGCGGCACAATCCAACGCTCAATGTGCTGCGTGTGCGCGATACGTCTCCTGACTACCCCAAGCAAACCTACCCAGCCTGGACACCAGAAAGTCCGGAGGCACGAAGCGGCGTCCCTGAGGCATATCTGGCTGAGGATCTCACGAAATTGGTATATGCAGTCGCACAAACCTGGGATCAGGAGTGTTCAGATTTGTCCTGTTCCAATCGGTACACGTCTTTCATCGATATCCAGAGTCCGCCTTTCAATCTGCTCGGACCCAAGTGCAAGTTGATCGGGATGGATTGTTTGGCTGATTCTCTGGATGCCGGCTATGGGTTCTGCCCGGGGATCACTTTTGACGATGGTGAGGTCTGGGCGGCAATCGGAACCCTTGGTACCCAGACTGGTAATGCTACTTATGTCAGTTTGGGCGTCAATAACTTCCACTTGAGGCTTGGGGCGAAGCAAATCGATTACACCACGCTTAAGGGAAGTGCCATGCCCTACGACAATGGAGACATTTCCAACCTCGACAAATTCTTTGTTTACTACTTTGCGCGTGATTGTAGCAACATCGAGGCCTTTACACATGGCTACTGTGCGGAAGTTGAAGATAGCCCACTTGTTCTTCCAGTAGGAGACAGAGCTGCCTTGACGGAGCGTGACTACGTTGTGCCAGGGACTCGACGCGGTCCTGACTCCATTTTGCTTCTGCCTTCCAGGGCACTCAAGCTGGTGCGGCCTTAGCGATGCTCAATTTGCAGGCTACGCTCCGCTGTCAAGAAGGGTGGTTTTTACAAGGAATCTGTCCTTGCCAGTATTTCGATAAATTCAACAAAAAGTACAGTCCGAAAAAATGACTGTACTTTTTGTTTCGTACAGACTGTACTTAAGTCTATTCTTTTTCGCTTAATAATCTTTTAGACTTTAATTATCCAAAATAAATGAGGAATCCCATGTCCGAAAACAAAAAAGTGTTGATCTATGGCAGGTCTCTGAATTTGGAGGGTATTGGGGTGAGTCTAAAGCTTGAAGGAAATCTTGATGTGATAGTTGTTGAGGCAGGTGAACAAAACTGTCTTTATGAAATAAGCCCCGAGGTGGTCCTTTTTGATCTGGCTAACCCACCCAAGGATCTGAACCTGGCGCTGCTGCAAAAGCAACCCGGCTTGCTGCTGATAGGGGTGGACCCTTCCAGCGATGAAGTGCTGGTGCTAACAGGTCAACGTAACAGGATTGTAAGCGTTTGCGAACTGGCAAATTTGGTTTCAGCGCAAGCAATCCAGCCACCAACCAGGGCTGAAGTTGGGGGGAATGATTAAGGAGGAACGTTTTGCACTGTTTTTTGATAGTACAAAAGGGCGGTTTGACTGCAAATACTTTTTTTCGTTGTTAATGTGCCGTCCTATCATTGGAATCACGCGGCTACAGTTTAGCTCATTTGTTCTACTTATTCAAGGATTTTTTAGCTCATAGCTGATGGCTGAATTGGGCTTCCCCTGAGGGCTGCTTGCGTGCCGGAGGCTAAGCTGGATCCTGCCGTGAAACGGACAGGATACTGAAGAGGGTGTTTGTTTTTGATCTATTAACCACAAAGGGCACTCTCCCCGCTTGGTCCACATGCCTCTTCGAGGCCGGGATCTTCGACGGTCACCCACCTTTGGCGGAGCTTCGTCTCGCCCAGGTCATTTTCCGTCTTTGCGAGGAGCGTAGCGACGTGGCAATCTGCTTTTGGCTTGTGTATCGAGATCGCTTCGCAAAAGAGGCTCGCGATGACGGGAGGAGGTAAATTGTCATTCTGAACGCAGTGAAGAATCTTGTTTTTTATCATTTCTTTCTGCTATTCTTGTTGGTAAGATTCCTCGGTGCCCTCAGGATGACAAAATGAAGGCAGATCGCTTCGCAAAAGAGGCTCGCGATGACGGGAGGTTGTAAATTGTCATTCTGAACGCAGTGAAGAATCTTGTTTTCCACCATTTCTCTCTGCTGTTCTTGCTGGTAAGATCCTTCGGTGCCCTCAGGATAACAAAATGAAGGCAGATCGCTTCGCAAAAGAGGCTCGTGATGACGGGAGGAGGCAAATTGTCATTCTGAACGTAGTGAAGAATCTTGTTTTCCATCATTTCTTTCTGCTATTCTTGCTGGTAAGATCCTTCGGTGCCCTCAGGATGACAAAATGAAGGCAGATCGCTTCGCAAAAGAGGCTCGCGATGACGAGAGGAACCTTTCCCTGACAGTTGCTTTTCTAATTAGAACATCCGTGCTATAATGCACCTGCTAATTATTACCCCGAACCTTAACAAACCAGGTTTTTACACTTAAATAGCCTTCTGGCACTATCAAAAAACAGTGTAAAAAGTGTAAATACTGTAAAAACCTTCGCTGAAACGACTGAGGGTGTGCCCCGAGACATAATCGAGGGTGTACAAGCATACCGTAGAAATCAAATTTGACTTTTGGTATTTTAAAAATCCATTAGTGAAAGGAACTATTGTGAAAAAGCAGATATTTGTCAATCTACCCGTGGCAGATCTTGCTCACAGTGAGCGTTTCTATCAAGCCATTGGGTTTTCAAAAGTCGAAGAATTCAGCACAGACGAAGGGGTCGCCATGGCATGGTCAGATGAGATCTGGGTGATGCTTTTACGGCATGACTTTTACCAAAAATTCACTGCCGGACGTTCGATCCCGGATGCCAAGGTGACTGCCCAGGTGCTGCTGGCGTTGAGCCTTGATTCCAGGGAAGCCGTTGATGAGATGGCATCAAAAGCTATTGCCAATGGCGGCACACTGCTGCCCAAAGTGATCATTGAAGGGGCTGAAGGTATGTACACTGAAGACTTCAGCGACCCGGATGGTCACATTTGGGAATTGGTGTACATGGAGATGTAGTGAACTTTGGGGATGGTCTTAACGCCGTCCCCAACCTCTTCTAAGGGGGTTGCTGGTTTTTTAGCCCGCGACGCCAAACTCGAAGACGGTTTGGTGGGCATATTTTTCCCCTGCACGCAGGATCGGGCTGGGAAAATCGGGGCGGTTGACAGAGTCTGGCGGAAATTGGGTTTCAAGGCACAGACCGCCATTGCGGGCATAAGGCAAGCCCCATCTGCCAGGAATGGTCCTGTCGATCATGTTGCCTGAGTAAAACTGCACCCCGGGCATGTCCGTCCAGACTGACATCACCCTGCCGCTATTCGGCTCAGAAAGAAGTATCTTTTTCGATAGCCGAGCAGCATCGTTCAGAACCCAGTTATGGTCAAACCCACCGCCACGCCTGAGCTGTAAATCATCCATGAAAATTGAATCGTTGATGATCCTGGGCTCACGAAAATCGAAGGGCGTACCGGCAACAGGAACGTTGGCAATGGGGATCAGCTCTTCGTCGACCGTTGTGAAGTGATCGGCATCAATGCAAATGGAATGGTTTAGGATATCCGGGCAGGAGGGTCCGCCGAGGTTGAAATAGGCGTGGTTGGTCAGGTTGAGAGGGGTGGCTGAGGTGGTGCTGGCAAGATAGGTAATCGAGAGCCGGTTGGCATCATCCAGGGTATAGGTGACCTTGAGATGCACCTCTCCCGGGTAACCCTGGTCGCCTTCAGGGCTCAGGAGAGTGAGAGTCAGACTGGCGGAATCGGAGGAGAGCAGCGTTGAAGCCTGCCACAGCCTGGTTTCAAATCCGTCAGGTCCGGAATGGAGGTTGTTGTTGCCGTCGTTTTGTGCGAGGGCATATTTTTTGCCATCGAGCATGAAGCTGGCGCCTTGGATGCGGTTTGCCATCCTGCCAATCAACCCTCCGAAGTACATGGGGTTGGTCAAATAGAGGGCAGGGTCCTGGTAGGCAAGCACAACTTCGTCCAGGTTGCCAAAACGGTCGGGGGTGCGCAGGCTGAAAATGACCCCGCCCAGGTCCAGAATGCCGGCAGACATGCCGTTGACGTTGGTTAAGGTGTAGAGTGAAACATCACTCCCGTTCGCCAGGCTGAGAAATGCCGATTTTTGTATTCTTTGCATGAAAGCTATTTTAATGCAGATAACGGGTAAGCGACAGGCGACTTTGGGATGACTTTTGCAAGAGATTGGTTTCTCTTGGGAGGGTCAACAGCACAATTGGGCATTGCCAACTAAGGAGATGTGGAAAAAACCGGGTTCAGCCCCGCATGGGGTAACACGCGCAGACGCGCAAAACTCTTTTTACAATTAGGAGTATGGGCGGGCATGAAACCCGCCCATAGGATTTACTCTGTAAAAACGACCTGCTTATTTCCTCATCAAAGCTGCTCCGGGGTAGAGCTCTGTCCCAACTGGCTGGCTGTCTGACATGGTTGCAGAAGCAGACATGGAGACATCATCGAGGAATAGATTGCTGTTGAGACTGTCATCAGTCACCACCTTGAATTGCACTGTCTTGCCAGTGCCAGCGTAGGCGGACAAGTTCAGGACCCTCTGAACCCAACCACCGGTATCTGTACTATCGCAAAGGTCCATCGTATCAACATTAATGCCATTGACAGCGACATAGAAGAAATCGTAACCACAGTAATCTTCAGAACCTACCCAATACCAAAAATGCAGGTAAGGCGCGGCAGCAGAGATGGTGATGGTCTGCGAGAGCAATGAGGTTTCATCATAATCGCCGCCCAACCATGCAAGCCAGCTGCCGCCATGCGCCGTGATATCATCTGTTGCTGATATTATCAGGTCCCAGCCGTTTGAGGAACTTTGAGACCAGGAAGTTGCGCCATCTTCAAAACCGGGATTCAGGAAGGGGTTGGTTGGCGGCGTTGTGACTTGGCGGTACCCGGAATCGGATGCTGAATAACTTGAGCAACCACCAGAATTACAGGCCTTGATCCAGTAATAGTAAGTTGTTCCAGCCACAGCTGAGGTGTCGTTGTATGGGCTGGAAGAATGGCTGGAGCTGAGTGATGTTGCGCTGGAAGAATCATTACTGGTATTTCTAAAAACCTGGTAGTAGGTTGCCCCAGTTGAAGCTGACCATGATACCTGTACCTTATCCGTAAATGTACCGTCACTAGCTGATATACCAGTTGGCGCTGGAGGCGGCGGTGGTGTTGTGCCTGCTTTCGTTATCAGGGGCAGGTAAACCTTGGAAGCGGTCACCTGGCCTTGTCCAAGCTTCACCACGCTGACTGAAAGCAAAGTCATACCATCATAACTGCCGCCCCAAGGCATGGTATACACAACGGCAGGGTCGTTATCCCAGGTATCGCGGATGTAAACTGTGGAGCCGTTGTAACCATAGCCGACAATGGAGTGCCCCTCAAGGTTGAGCAAAACCGGGTGCCCGGCGTCAATTTCTGCCTTGTAGTTTGCCAGGGAAAAGCCGCCGCTGAGGTTGTTGTCGGTTGTCTGGTTGTAGCAGTCGGTGACGGTATAGCCACGGGCTTCGTAGAAGAGTTTGCGCCCGTAGGTACCATCCAGGGTTGATATGCCCCCATCGACCATAGTCGCGCAAGTCAGTTTATCGGGGTTGCTGGTGTAGGTGTAAAACGTGGTGGAGCCGTCGGTGTTATCATAGGCAGACTGGCTGGTTTTCATGTAATCGCCAATGGCATCGCCCCAGGCATGCTGCGTCCAAGCACCAGTAATGTATGGGTCGTTTGCAGTATTGCCATACCTGATCCAGTAATCGTCGATGGAACCTTTAATAGCACGCCCATCGATACCGTTATGTGAGGCAATCAGGGGGTTGTTGGGATAGGTAACCGAGCCATCAGACCAGGTAGCCCAACTGGTGTCTGTGAGGGGCATGACACCGCCGTTGGTTGGTCCAGCGTAGAGGTTGGGGTAAGAGCCGCGGTCATACCAGGCGGCGATCATAGCGCCAGAGACCGCCGAACAACCGAAGACCCAGCTGTAGGAGGGGAAGTCCGCGAGGGTACCCTGGGGCTCGATGGCGGTCATTGAAGCTTCGCGTTCTGCCTGGTATTCGGGCAGCGGATGGGGTGGACCGCTGATAATGGAGCCGGTAAGTTGAGTACCGTCAGGGGTCGTGAGGTGTACGACAGAATAGTAGGGTGAGATCACTTCGATCTGAGGACTGCTGGCTTGGGGTGGCTCGTCTTGTGCCAGGTTGGCAGCGCCGGCGGTGCCAATTAACGCGAGACTGATAAGGATTGCCATAAGGACAGAAAGAAAAGTTTTAAATGAGGGGGCTGTTTCCATAGTTCTCCTTTAGATTGGAACGGGTCAAACGATCAGTTGTAGGGTCGTGGCAATAACAATATGTGTGGAACTAAGATGTTAAATATTATATCACTTCGCCGTGAGAGATTCAAAGTAAATCCCTAAATTGGAAAGATTTCGAATGTATTGGGAATGCACGGAATCCAGTTCAAAGTGGCTGATTGTAAAAATAGCCGGGTTCAAAGGAACCCGGCTTATGGACATAAAAGGAAACTACCTGGCCGTGTTGATGGGCATGATGATGTGGGTGAAGTTTTCGTCGCCAACCGGGCGAAGCAGACCGGGGGTATGCACGGCGTTGGTCTCGAGCACCACGTTGGGGGTTCTGATCACTTCCAGCGCTTCGCGCAGGTAGCGAATGTTGAACGAAATCAACAAGGGTACACCATCCACTGAGGCATCCACCATCACTTCAGACGAGCCAGTTTGCTCGGAGCGGGCAGAAATTTCGAGCAAAGAGGCATTTTCGCCTTCAACTTCGGGCTGAATGTCGAGTTTGGCAATATAGCTGCCCTCGCGCGCGATAATCTCGGTCTGTTTGCAGGCTTTGAGCAATTGCGCGGTAGAAAGCACAGTCCGTGTTTTGAACGTAGGCGGGACGATGGCGCTGTAGTTGGGGAAGCTGCCTTCAATCAACTGGGATACTAACTGGGCGTTTTTCATCTGGAAGATGACCTGACCGCGACCCTGCGGGAAAGACATCAGGACTGTCTCATCACCGTCAGTGGCAATTCGGCTCAGCTCAGCCAAAGCGCGGGCGGGAACCAGGGCTTCAAAGTTCTGAGGTACTTTTTGCGCCATCTCGGACTTGGCGATGGAGATGCGATAACCATCGGTGGCTGCCATTTCGAGCGTAAAACCATTGAAAGTCATGTGCACGCCGGTAAGGTTTGGACGGGCATCGTCAGTGGATGCGGCAAAAACAACCTGCTGGATATGGTCTTTGAAGTTCTGGATATTGAGTGAAATGGCTTCATCCAGGTTTGGGGTGGGCATGGGCGGGAACTCTTCGGCGCTGATACCTTTGATGTCGGTGTTGAGCGTGCCGCATTTGACATTCAGGCTCTGAGTATGCTCGTCTACGGTGAGAGTGACATCTTCGTTAGGCAGGTTGCTGACCATGTCAACAAAGGTCCTGGCGGGAACAGTCAGTCCGCCCTCTTGCTCAACTTTGGCACCAATCCAGGCGCTGATACCCAGCTCAAGGTTGGTGGCAGAAAGTCGCAAACGACCATCGTCGGTTTTGATCAAGATGTTGGATAGGACAGCGAGGGTGCTGCGGGAAGTAACCGCGCGCGAGACGGTGCTAACACCGTGGGCGAGTTGCTGTTGTTGGACGACGGCTTTCATTGATCCTCCGGGAATAATTGCTTTTTGTATTGGTTAAGTATACCGTTAAGCGCTTGTTTTATCCAGAAATGAAACGTGACAGGTGAAAATGATATAATCAACAAAATCTTTGTACCCAATGAATATTATGCCACCATCCAAGCCTGATCGCTCCGTCAAAACGCTCTTTCGCCTGTACTTTTTTTTGATCTTCAGCGCGTTAGGGGCTTTGATAACCTACATGTCGCTGCACTACGACCACATCGGCTTCAATGGAATCCAGATCAGCACGATCATGATCGTGGGATCGGCTGCGGTAATCTTGATCGCTCCCAGGTATGGGTTGGTGTTTGACCGGGCAGCTAACAAACGCTCCGTATTGATTGCATCGCTTTTAATGATGGCAATTTCGTTAGGGTCAATCGCGTGGATCAAAGCGTTTGTGCCAGTGCTGCTGCTCTGGATGATTCAGCGAGCTGTGTCAGGACCTTTTTTCTCTACCTCAGAGAACTTATCGTATTCGGTCGCAGCAAATTCTACAGAGCCAGGCGCTTCAACTTTCGGTTCGCTGCGCTTGTGGGGCTCAATTGGCTATTCCACGTCAACTTTAATTTCCGGCTGGATTTACCAAACATACGGATTCACCTACAACACATTGCTGTTTCTGGTCATGATTGCCTTCAGTGTTGTGATTCTGCTGCTAATGCCTGAGTCTGTTTTTGAGAGGATCGGTGAGACAAAACAGGAGAACCTCAGTCTTTCAGCAGTACTTAAATTGATTGTCTCTCATCGATTTTTATGGTTTATGGCGTTGGCTTTGTCAATCTCAGATCCAACGCAGGATGGGCTGCGCGCCTTTGAACCAATCTATATGCAAAATCTCGGTTTGGAAGCAGGATTAATCGGGCTTGCCAGCAGTCTTAGCGCTTTCGGGGAAGTGCCTTTTATGATCTATGCTGATAAGGTGATCCACAAAGTTGGGATCAAACAGATCATTATGATCATTTTTCTGTTTGACCTGGTCAGACGCCTGGTGGTTTGGTTTTTCCCGTCCGCGGGGACTGTTTTTGTGACCAGCGTGCTGACTTCAGCCAGTTTTACCTTTCGCCTGGTTAGTTCCATTACCCTGGTCAATCTGATCCTGCCCAAGCAAGTCACCAGCACGGCAAATGCCCTGATTGGGGTGACAATGTTTGGGGTGGGCTATATGATCAGCAACGCTTTGAGCGGATTTATTTACGATCGCTACGGAAACCGCGAACTCTACCTGCTGGGAGCGATCCTTTGTGTTATTTCGCTGATTCTGGCATTGAACGCCGGAAAACTTGAGCCAATAGTCGGGCAAACTTATACCACTCAATCAAACGAGGAGGCTGGATGAACGGATTAACTCCATTGCGACCATCCGACCCGGAGCTGGCAGAGCTGCTGGCTGATTTCCCAACACGCACCTACCCCTGCGAAACGCCGATTATGGACGAGGAGGAAGTTGCTCGTTTGCTGCAGTTGGTCGAAATTGCCGGAATACCGGTTGTGGTGGATGGCGGCTGGGCGGTGGACGCGCTTTTGGGTTGGCAAACCAGGGAACATTCTGACCTGGACCTGGCGATCAACCAACAGTACCTGCCCCGCTTACTGAATATCCTTAGGCGTATGGATTATCAATATCTACCCAGTGGGGACGAATGGCTGCACAACTTCGTCCTGGAGAACGGCGCCGGTCATAGAATTGACCTGCACAGCTACCAACGAAACAACAAGGGGCAGATTGTAGGCGGCGTAGAATACCCCGGCGATTCATTAACCGGGCAGGGGCGAATTGCAGGCATGAACGTGGGCTGCATCCAACCGGAATGGCTGATTGATTTTCATCTTGGCTATGATTTTGACCACCAGGATTACCAGGACGTGACCTATATCTGCAATCTTTTCAAATTAGAGCTGCCTGCAGAATATCAAGAATATGCCACTGACCTCTACGACGGTATTGAACCCGGGATGCGTAGTCTTTCAGAGCGCTTCAGTGTGCGCGTACCCAGGAGCACGGCAGATTACCTGGCATTCACTAACATCCTTGACAAAAATTCGAAAGAAAACATGACCTCAGAATTTCAGGCTGCTATTTTAGAGATGTTGGAAAACTTTGAGGACCCGCAAGACGTGAGCCTGAAAGATTTTCAAGACGCAGGTTTGCGTTCAGGGGTTATTTTATTAGAAGAGCAGCGGGTGATTGGGGCTTGTGAACTTGCCTTTACGCCCGAGGACAAAGACGGGGAGTTGGACAACCAAAAATGGGATATCCGCCAGATTTCATTCCTGAAGCGAGCTGATTATTCATCCCTGTTTTTGGCCTTGCTGCGCGGAGCTGTCAATGAAGCCTGGAGGGCAGGCGCAAGCAAAGTGGAAGCACTGCCACTGGACGACATCACCCAACCTCGACCAGCATTGCCAGAGCGTTATGATCTGGGAGAGATCGGGTTTGCCAGCTTTTTTGCCAGGGCGGGGTTCAAGCGGCTCGAACCAGTGCCAGGTAGCAGGTGGGGAGTAGTCAAGAAGGTTGGAGGTTAGGATCAATTTACCGAGCTATTCGGTAAGGTTCTTATTTTCAAGAAAATATAACCAACCGTATTCATTTCCGCCTTTTTGAGATAAGATTTTAGTAGGTTCTAATATTTCTCTGCTAGTTGGAACAGGAGTGGAAAATGATCAAGATCGTTACTGATAGCGCCTGTGATATCCCTGAAGACCTTACGCAAGAGTATGACATCATCAAAGTGCCTACCCACATCATTTGGGATGGAGAAGATTACCTCGACAGCGTCACAATGACAGCTGAGGAGTTCTACCGCCGTCTGCCAACCACCACTGCCATACCAACCTCATCTCAACCCAGTGCCGGTGAATTCCGGCAAGCATATGATGACGCAATAGCTCAAGGCGCGGAGGAAATTGTCTGTCTCACAGTAAGCAGCAAGCTAAGCGGCACTTTTGGATCTGCCAACAATGCCGCGAGGGATTGCAAAGTGCCGGTGCATGTAGTTGACACACGCGCCATTTCCATGGAGCAGGGTTGGCAAGTGCTGGCAGCTGCCCGGGCAGTGCGCCTGGGGGTATCGGTGCGGCAAGTGCTAGATGCAATCGAAGCTGTTCGACAAAAGGTGATCTTTTCTGTGGGTTTGCCATCCCTTGCCAATCTTGCCCGTTCAGGCAGACTGGGACCGGCCTTTAAATTGATCGGTAACGTAGTGATCGCGGTGCATCCCCTGGTTGCTGTGAACGCTGAGAGCGGGAAAATTGAACCGGTTGGGTTGGCTCGCACTAAGAAGTCTATGCTGGATAAGGTGTTTAATCACTTCAAACAAAAAGTTAGTGAGGGTTTGAAGCTGCACGCGGCTGTTATGCACGGAGACGCCTTGAAGGAAGCAATGTTATTGAAGGAGCGTATCCAGCAGGAGTTGGAGCCTGTAGAAATGATCGTAACCAGCACGGGACCAGTGCTTGGCGCGCATGCTGGTCAGGGGGCTGTCGCTATCAGCGGCTATTACGAATAAAAAATTAATTACACCATTTGTCAGAAAACAAAAACCGGAGTTTTTTACTCCGGTTTTTTTAGTTGTAGAGATTGCTCGTTAATTAGGTTGAACTAACGCAAGGGCGGATTTATCTGCAATCAGGGTCACATTTGAATGTAATTGAAGGATCGAGGCCGGGAGCATGGGGTCGACCGGACCCTCAAGCATATCTTTTATTGCCTGGGCTTTACCGGCACCACTCGCAAGGATTACGATTCGCTTTGAATCAAGGATTGATTTCATACCCATTGAAATTGCCTGACGGGGGACGTCATCCTTTGACTCAAAGAAGCGGGAATTGTCTTCAATTGTGTTTGGATTCAAATCAACAAGGCGGGTCTGTGCTGTGAAATAGCTTCCGGGTTCATTAAAGGCAATGTGTCCATTACTACCTATGCCGAGTAATTGCAAGTCGATGCCACCCAAGGCAACAATTAATTCATCGTACTGTCTGCCATAAGCCTGGGGGTCCTCGGTAAGACCGTCGGGCACATGGGTGTTTTCTGAGCAGATATCAATATGATTGAACAGGGTTTCTTGCATAAAGTAGTGGTAACTTTGCTCGTGGGATGCTGGCAGGCCATAATACTCATCCAGGTTGACTGTGCGCACCTTTTGAAAATTAAGACCTTCTTGCTGGTGGATTCTAATCAGTTCCTGGTAGGTGCCGATGGGGGTTGAACCGGTTGCCAAACCTAAAAGACAGTCGGGTTTGAGCAAGATCTCAGCGGCAACATAACGAGCTGCTTTCTGACTCATTTCATCATAGTCTTTTGCGGTAATTATTAACATCTTTCTCTCCTAAATTGTGGTTAGCACCCGATGAGATTATACATCAACAGAAAAAGAAGAAGGCAAAATACAGCGTTTTCTGAAAACGAAATAGTATAATCTACTCAGAAGCTAATCAGATGAAAAAAGAGGAGACTATGACAGACAAATTAGCCTGGATCGATGAAGAATTGAATTCCTTGAAGGAGACCGGATTCTATAACAATATCCCCACGATGGATTCTCCCCAGGGTGCTTCTGTGATCATCAATGGAAAACAAGTTCTCAATTTTTGCGCCAACAATTACCTTGGATTGGCAAATCACCCCCGTTTGGTTCAAGCAGCCAGCGAAGCAATGCAAAGATTTGGGGTTGGACCTGGTGCAGTGCGTTCCATTGCCGGGACCTTGAGCCTGCATGTGGAGTTGGAAAAGCGGATGGCGGCTTTCAAGCGGGTGGAAGATGCAATCACATTTCAATCTGGATTCACCGCTAATGGTGCTACCATTCCGGCCCTGGTTGGCAAGGAAGATGCGATTTTCTCTGACGAATTGAACCACGCTTCGATTATCGATGGTTCGCGGCTCTCGGGGGCTAAGATCCATCGGTTTAAGCATGCCGATGTGGAAGACTTTGAGCGAGTGATCAAGGAAGCTGAGGGAACTTACCGACGCGGTTTGATGATCACTGATGGTGTTTTCTCGATGGATGGTGATTATGCTCCGCTGGATAAACTGGTTGAGGTTTCAAAAAAATACAACCTGATGACCATGGTCGATGACGCCCACGGCGAAGGCGTTTTGGGTGAAGGCGGCCGCGGTATTGTGGATCACTTCAAACTGCATGGTCAGGTTGATGTTGAGGTCGGTACCTTCAGCAAGGCATTCGGGGTTGTCGGCGGTGTAGTTGCTGGAAATGCAAAAATCATCGAATGGCTGCGTCAACGCGGGCGTCCATTCTTGTTCTCCTCTGCTGTTACGGTTCCGGACGTGGCTGCCTGTTTAGCTTCAGTAGACCTGCTGGAGGAATCAACCGAATTGGTGGACCGCCTTTGGGCAAACGCGCGCTTCTTCCAGGAAGAGATGCGCAAACTGGGCTTTGACACAGGGCACACTCAGACTCCTATCACTCCGGTGATGCTGGGTGATGTCCAATTGGCGCGTGAATTCAGCCGGCAGTTGTTTGAAGAAGGTGTGTTTGCCATGGCGTTGGGCTTTCCTACCGTGCCACAGGGCAAAGCCCGTATCCGGGTAATGATCTCCGCTGCTCACAGCCAGGATGATCTTGAACAAGCGTTGGATGCGTTTGATACAGTTGGCAAAAGGCTTGGAAGATCTGCATAAATTGTTAATTAACAAAAGCCGCTCATTTAATAGAGCGGCTTTTTTTGTCCAATTTTAAGAAATAAATATCGAGGTCGGATTGCCAGACTAAAACGAGATTTGTTACTATCTGGTTAGGCTTGACGGCAAACGGCTCATTTGGCTTCAATCCGACTTCGATATTATAGCACCTTTTTTAACCCAAACTAGCCAAAACCAAACCAAAGATATAGCCTGCCAAGGTGCTGAAGATGGCTACCAGCGATACATAAACGGCCGTTTTTTGCTTGCCCATCACGCCATTGAGTACCAGGATGGATTGCAGAGATAGTTCCGGATCTGCCAACAAGTAAGCCAGCAGAGGTCCACGGGCCATGCCAAGATCCAGGAACATTTTAGCAATTGGTACTTCAACCAAAGTTGGGAAGTACATAAACACGCCAAAAATCACACCGACAAAATTTGCCAACAAGGTGTTTTGTCCTGCTATGGTGCGCACCCAACTTTCAGGGATAATGACCCGGACCATACCAGCCAGAAATACGCCAACGATCAATAACGGGAAAATTTGTTTTACGAATTTCCAGGTTTCCCAGATCCAACCAGTCAACTCATCTTGCTCGAAGTAACGGCGTGCTACAAACCCAATAGCGATAAGCAGAATAAAAACACCGATGAATCTGCCAGTAATATCGATGCTCATGGAGCCAAAATCTTCTTTCAGAGCTGCTAAAAGAATGGTCAGGGCAATCAGCACAATTGCTGTATTTGTCCACTTTGACCAGCGTTCATAAATTGTCTCAAAGCCTTTCCAGGCGGTGAAACCTATAACAATCAGCATCAAAATCAACAGCAGACCTTGCAGCGTAAGCCCAAGCGGCTCAAGGTTGGTTGCCAAGGCTGTAATCCAGGGTGAACTTAAATCAAGACTGGTAAAAATTGTAGTCAGCGGTCTGACCTGCAGTGTGCCTACGATCAGAACAGCAAAAAGCAGCAGGAATAAGCCCCAGACAGCGGGTTTTACTTTGACGTTTTGGTCAAAGACTCCATCAGACGCAAGCTGATCAAGGCGTTTGTTTTCATCTTTTCGGAAAATCCAAGCCATCAGCAAACCAATCACGATTCCGAAGACAATTGACAAAGCCAGCCGGGCTAAGGCGATGTCCATGCCTATGGTTGCACCGGTATAAGTGATAGCGAGGATGTTGATTGCCGGTCCTACGAACAAGAAGGTTATCGCTGGTCCAAGCCCCGCTCCCCGCTTCCAGATCCCTGCAAACAGGGGCAGAATCGTACAGGAGCAAACTGCCAAAATGAAACCGCCCAGAGCAGAAGCTGGATAAGCAATCCACTTGGCTGCTTTAGGACCAAGATATCGCGTGATGGTTTCTTTGGGGATCATGGTGCTCATGAAACCGGCGATTATAAAGGCCGGCACGAGGCAAAGCAAAACATGGGCTGCCAGATAATCTAACAAACTGGTCCAGCCTGCCAGAAGTAAATTGCTGAGGTAAGGAAGGATTTGGGTCATTCCTGAGTCAACCAGCCAGTAATTTCTGCCTCAGAAGGAATCCGACCTGATGACAGCACTTTTCCATCCACCACCAAACCGGGTGTGGAAAGAATTGGGTATTTAGTGATTTCCTGAAAGTCTGTTACTTTTTCAATTTCAGCTTCAAGAGCGTTGTTTTCGGTAACTTTTCGGACAATTTGTTCAAGTCTCTTGCAATTTGCACAGCCAGAACCAAGAATTTTGATATTCAACATGATAGTAGAGCTCCTTTAATTTGAAATATTTTTGGATTTTGAAGCACAATGAGGACAGCAACAATTCACTGATTGACCCACCGGTTCCGGGTTGGTTGTTCCGGTAAGAGCGGCGGCTTCATCTAGCAGAGCAAATATGGCGGTGTCAGCCAGGCGATAGTAAACGTTCCAGCCATCCCGACGATCCAACACCAAGCCGGCTTCGCGTAAAAGTGCTAATTGTTGGGAAATAGCAGCTTGACGCAAGCCTAAGTAAGCTTCCAGATGGCAAACACAATGTTCGCCATCCCGCAGCAACTCCAATATAGCAAGACGAGCAGGATGCCCGAGGAGTTTAAATAACTGAATGCGGGTGTCCAAATTTGAGGTGGATATGTTTGGCTTTGTGTTCATATTCAATATTCTGAATATGATTCTAACACCATAAGCGGCGGTGTCAAGTGTGGATTTTGGGTCAGAACTCTATCAAAAAGAGTGCAAATAGGAGGATGCTCCGACTTAACAAGAAAACACAGTTTTTTTTCAGAAATTATTGGCAAGCCGCTCTATCATTGTGGGACGGATTAGAAAGTTGGATAAAATGATACAATTTTGTTGCCGCCCTGAGCATCCAGGGTTCCGCTGCACTTAAAAACTGGCAGGGTTGGACCAAGCAATGCAAAAGCGAAAGCATAGCACCGGATCAAATAAAAGCCGGGAGGGGTTAGGTAGGCATTCTTTCATCGTGTCGAGAAACGGAGTTCTGTTTTGTTTAGTTCTCAACGAAATAAAGCAATTGTTCAAGCCTTATTTGTGACCTTGTTATGGTCAAGTTCATGGGTTCTGATTAAATTAACGATTGAGGAAATTCCACCGCTCACATTTGCCGGGCTGCGTTACTTCATCGCTTTTCTCGTCCTTTTGCCAGCTTTGTTCAGAAAGCGCGAATCAATCCAACAAATTACGCGACAAGATTGGGTAAAGCTGCTGCTGCTCGGGTTAGTTTATTACGCCTTCACCCAGGGCGGGCAGTTTTTGTCCTTGAAGTATCTGGATGCGATCACCCTAAGTTTGATGCTCAGTTTTTCAGCTCCCCTGGTGGCAATTATCGGTCTTGTGCTTTTGCGTGAGCCTATAAGCAAACTACAGTGGGTCGGCTTGGCTCTCTTTATGCTGGGAGTATGGGTCTATTTCTTCCCCCAAACAAGCCTGCCAAAGAGTACGCTCGGCTTGGTGTTGGGAGGCTTCACCGTCCTCTCAAATGCGGTAGCATCAGTGATGGGACGCGGCATCAACCGGCAAAAAAGTTTGGATCCGATAGTCGTCACCGGAATCAGCATGGGATTTGGAGCCATATTACTGCTAGCAAGCGGAATAGGGTTCCAAGGTCTGCCGCCTTTGAGCAGTAAATCGTGGTTGATTTTGATTGTGCTGGCGATCGTCAACACTGCATTTGCCTTCTGGCTGTGGAACAAGAGCCTGCAGGTGTTGACGGCGATGGAGTCCAGTTTTATCAACAATACTATGCTGATCCAGATTACTCTTTTGGCATGGATTTTCCTGGGAGAAAAATTAAACTGGATTGGAATGATTGGTCTGGCAATCGCAAGCATTGGAACAGTTTTGATCAACTTTAAACCTGCCGTAAAATAACAGTAAATCCAAGAAACAGGTTTTCAATTCTTAATGCGATATCTCCGCAGGCGGATCCATAGCGGCTGCACTAATTTTCGAATTGTGTACTTGAGAGTCATCAGCGAGAACTTTTTTCCGCCGTCACGGTAGTGCACACGCAGCATCTCAGGCCAGCAGCGATCATCTTCGGCAATCGACTTGGCGCCTTCGTGCAAACGGAAGGCTGCCCAAAGCTCGCGAACATAGAGAAGCGGAGCATACGCTGCAAGGCGAGTCCAGAGATCATAATCCATGGCAAAGTAGAAGCTGTCATCAAGCGGTCCGACCTTGCGCCAGAGCTCTGCCCGAAAAAAGGCGGTTTGTTGAGGAATGTGCACATAACCCCGGCGCAGTTTTTTCAGATCGGTTTGAGCAGCAGGAAAATCACCAATCACTTTGCCTTCGGCGTTGATCCAGTTGCAATCGGCATAGACCATACCCACCTCAGGATGATCCTGAAGCTGATGGACTGCAGCCTTAACAGCACCGGGATAAAGAATATCGTCCGAATTGAGCCATGCCAAAATATCACCATTGGCTCGGCCGAAACCCTGGTTGATAGCATCGGTCTGCCCATTATCTTTCTGGCTCTGCCAATACGCCAGACGGTCAGCGTATTTCTGGATGATTTCAAGGCTGCCATCAGTGGAACCGCCATCCATCATGATGTATTCGATGTTTGGGTAATCCTGCTTCAGGATCGAACGCATGGTTTCTTCGAGGAAGCGCGCCTGGTTGTAAGAGGGAGTGATAATAGAGACAAGCGGATACTCAGGCATTGTGATCCTCGTGTTTTTGCTTGCTCTGATAGCGCTTTGATTGGCATGTGGCATATATGTCACGGATATGCTGGGCACCCAAGGCACCGAGAGCAGCATATCCTATCCGTTTGAAAGTCCCTTTCGATGTAGATGGTGACAAACGCAACATCTTTGCGTAAGAGCGTAGAGCGGCTTTGTATTGCCCGGCTTCCACCAGGTAGAAGGCATTCAGACGGTGTGCTCCAGCCCAGATTTGGTTAAAGATTTTCGCGCTGAGCGGGTAAAATCGCTGGTCATTGCAAAGCCAATGGGCAAGGCGGAACGCTTCTGCTCCAAATTTTTCAGCGTGAGCGATGTTTTTGGCATCAGAATGGATGCGCGCTGCCGCCCAAACCTTGCCGGGAACGTATTGTGGTTCAGTGATGGCTGCCATCCGGAGCCAGAGATGCACATCGAGCAGATAGTTATAGTCCAAATCGAGGTAACCAGCTTGTTCCAGTACTTCGCGGCGCATGAACACACTCGGCTGACCGATAATTTTGAAGGTCATGAGGTCTGCCAGTTTCCAATCGCCATAACGCATCAAATTGAAAGCATTGCCGTGCTCGTCAATTGACTCAACATCAGTAAAGACAAAACTGGCATCAGGATGTTGACGAAAGGCTTCCACAGCATCGGCAACCGCACCCGGATAGTACAGATCGTCCGAGTTCAGCCACCCGATAATCTCACCCGTAGCTTTGGCGAAACCTTTGTTGACGCCATCTGCCTGTCCACGATCCTTTTCGGAGACCCAACCAGCAAGCCTTGGCATATATTTTTTGATGATTTCGAGGCTGCTATCGGTGGAACCACCATCGATGACCCAATATTCGATATTTGGGTAGTCCTGATTCAACACAGAAAGAAGTGTTTGCTCAAGGAAAGCTGCCTGGTTAAAGGAGGGGGTGATGATGGAGACCAGTGGTTGGGAGATCATAGTTGAATTATAGTTGAAGTTGAAGTTGGGGTTCACCGTAATTACACTGGACACCTTCGGTGAGGCTGTGCGCTCGGCCAGGAGACCGGCGCAATCTGCCCTATCCTACCCAAACAAAGTATTATAGTCGACCTTTTCAAAGATATCGAGTTTGCCGCCCACAGTCGCATCGAGGATTTTTCGTCCGCTCTTTTCGTAAGCCTGGCGTGCCATGCGGTAGCCTAATTCTGATGTCTCCAGATCGGGCAATTGCCAACGGAAACCCTTACCAAAATAGGCTGCGGAGAAATGGTTGGGGTCGTCCCCCTGGGATTGAATGGTGGTGTTGGGTTTCCCTTTGGTAGCGAAACTATGGTCGACACCAATCAAAATGACTTCGCTAAAACCCAGGTGATACGCCAGCTGCAGGCAGACGTTGGTGACCGTTGCGCCCTCCCAGACCCGACCGGTGACATCCTTGGAGAATTTGGGAGAGGTGTATGAAGTGTAAATAAAATGAGTCCAACTGTCCATTTTCAACCATTTGCGCGCCCGCCATGAGAAAAACTTGGGCATTTGCAAGTTGTTAAACTCTTCGACCGACTGTTCGACCACAAGATCGTTGACGCAAACCAGGATATCCGGGCAAAAGCCGAGTTCATCGGCAGCCAAAAAAATGCGATTCATGCCAATGCAAAAATAATTTTGTAGCTTGGAGAGGTCGGTGTTTTTCAAGGAAGGCCCGTTGCCTACAACAAAACAACGCTCACCCTTGTGAGTATCCTTTAGGGCAGCCAGACGGCTCTTGGATTGTCTACGCCAGGGATGAAAATTTGCTGCTGGAAGTTCCGGCAGACGGCGCAAGCCATCATAAGCTCGCCGGGCAAAATCCATGAACCGTTCCTGAAAAGTGTTAGGCATTGGTGAGTCCTACTCCGTGCTCAAGCGACAGGTAGCGCCGCCATCCACGACCAAACCTTGACCAGTAATAAAGCTTGATGCAGAGTTGTCACCCATGAAATAGATCACTGAAGCAATTTCCTCAGGGTTGGCAACCCGACCGTTAACCGTTTTGGCAGCAAGAGCGGCCAATTGTGCTTCTTCTGAATCTTCACCAGCGCGACCGCGGTGAAAACCCGCCCGCAGCATGGGGGTATCTACCGCACCGGGAAGGACAGCATTCACGCGAATGTTATCGGGTGCAAATTCAATTGCCATGGCGCGAGTGAGGGCAAGCAACCCACCTTTGCTGGCGGCATAGGCGGCGATATTGGCAGAGGTTGCTACGGCGTGAACGGAAGAAACATTTACGATTGCCCCACCGCCCGCTGCTTTGAGCATCGGATGAGCCAGCTTGGTGCCCAGGAAAACGGATCGCAGGTTCGAGCCCATCACTGCATCCCACTCTTCAACGCTGGTCTCCAGAATCGGTTTGGTTACCTGAAAAGCGGCGTTGTTGACCAATACATCTAGGATTGGCGAAAAGGCAATAGCTTTTGCATAAATCATTTCAAGATTTTCTGGAATTGAGATATCCGCTTGAATGTAAAGTCCATCCTTCGGAAATTCGTCAAATTTTGGTAATCGATCGACCCCGATGACCTTAAAGCCGCGCTGGTTGAAATACGCGACGGTTGCCCGCCCGATGCCACCAGCAGCGCCAGTAAGCAAGACTGTTTTTATTTTCTCAGCCATATTATTCCTTCACTTCGCTCTTCTCAGCAGTTTTTTCGTTTGAGTTTTTCTAACTAAGCTTATTTTTCCAACGCTTTCAGGCCGTTTATGTCGCCTACTGGGATATCCAGACCGATCAGGAGGTTGCGGATTGAATTCCAGTGGATGCGCTCATAGAAAAAGGGGCTGCTGTTGGTGTTATGGGGGGAGAGCAGAACGTTATCCATCTTTGTTAATGGGCTGTCAGCAGGCAGAGGCTCTTCTTCAAAAACGTCCAGCGCAGCGCCTCGTAAACGCCCTTCTTGCAAAGCTGCAATCAAGGCTTCTTCATCCACAACCGGACCGCGACAGGTGTTGATCAGCACTGCCGATGGTTTTACATGCCTGAGCGACTCAGCATTGATCAGGTGGTACGAGGTGGGGTTCAGCGAGGTGTTTAAACTGATGTAATCGGACCGCTCAAGCAAGTCCTCCAGGGTTGTCATCTCTACGCCTTGTTCAAGGATGAAATCTGGTTCAATGTCGACGATATCGTTCCCCAGAATGGTCATTCCAAATGGACGGGCTCGTCGAATTACGGCTTTTCCAATATTACCGACACCAACCACACCCAGAGTCGATTCGCTCAAGGTGTGACCGCGTATCTTCTTCCATTGCCCTGATTTCATTGCCTCGTCCATCCAGGGTACGTTGCGGGCAAATGAGAGCATACCAGCCATAACACTTTCTGATACTGGCACAGTGAAGGCGTTGGGGGTGCGACCAACCATAACACCATACTTTTCTGCTGCTTCAGCATCAATTGCATCCACTCCGGTACCCCATTTAGAAATCACCTTCAGTGTCCCTGCATTGGCAGCGATCACTTCGGCAGTATAACGGTCATCGCCACAGATTGTGCCCTCATACTGACCAACAAATTGCAGCAATTCGTCAGCTTCAAATCTTTCATCTACCTCTGGAATGATTACATTCAAACCAAAAGACTCCAGAATGGGAGTGAAACGATCCATGAAGGGGATCATGTAAGGTGCGGTAATCAGAACAGTTCTCATAGTACCTCAGTTAGTTTTGTTTTTGCATTAAGGTTTCAGCGATAATGAAATCGAGTTCTACGTCGATATCGGTCGCTTCGCGCGCATCCATTTCAAACATCAGCGGGCGGTTACCCAGACGATTGCGGCGGGTGAGCAGTGTCTCCCTTGTAAAAAGGTAGAGACAGGAATTCTCTTCATAGATCGGTGGGAGGTCCTGCGTGCGCAGGAGAACAGCCGGGTTGTGGTTAACCGCCTTTCCGAGTTGGTCCCAAAGGCGGGTTTGCAGGCGGGTAACACTGAAAAGGGAGTCATATTCCGGGTAGAGTTCACGCAACTGCTGGATAGCCCGCGAAATCGTGCTGGCTTTGAGCAGTGGGTTGGTGGAATGGGTCTGCAGATAGAGATCTGCCGGCACCTGAGCCGTATCGTAAATCAGGATTTCGTTAGTAGGGGTTGTATCGGCACGCAGCTCTTCCGGTCTTAGTAAAACTCTGACCTGAGGAAAATCTTTTGATAGACCCTCGATAATGACCGGGGAATCTGTATCGACAATGACTTCTGTAATCTCCGGGCAGCTCAGAAGTGTTTGGATAATGTGGGCGTAAAGCGGCTTGCCACACATTGGCCGATAATTTTTTCCAGGCACGCGCTTTGAATCATGGCGCATGGGTACCAGGGCAACGATTCTTTCCAATTTCATTTCCGTTCCTCCTTAAGCATAAAGTCGCCGTTGCGCAAAAGACCATCGCTAACGGCTGCCATAGTTTCCGAATGGTCTGGCAGGAGACTCTGCCACTCGAATTTTTTCAACTTGACATAACCGGCCCAGATGCCATCCGGCTCAAGAAATTCCTCAAAACTCAGAGAGGAGCGATAAAGCTGCCAATACAGGAAGCGTCTGGCATTATTCTTAAAATGTGCCGGAACCTCTACATGCTCGGCCTGAAGCAAATCTTCCAATTGCGAAAAGTATGCAGCTTTATCTCGCGGAAACCAGACCACATCCGAAGCGGTATAGCGAGCTTTACCCGCTGAAAGTACGCCGGCTCCGAGGATGGAAGCCTCCATACCAATAGTTGAGTTATAGATCAACACAAATTTCGCCATCCGGATCAAATCATAGGAATTGATAAATTTCCGGGGTGGTACAAAACGCAGGTTGGGTATGCGCTTGATCTGACGAGCGTGAGCCCATTGGGAGACTGATTCTTCGCTGGCTTTGCCTGGTCGGGCTTCATCAGGGTGAGCACGGATCACAAAAAGTGTTTCGGGATGGTTCCTGGCGACGTCAAGAACGTGGTCGAGCCAAGAAAACATGTCGTCAAAAATCACATTGGCGTGAGGTTGGCTTGTATCAAAAATCACGTTGGTAAAAACTGGAACGACTTGTTTGAATCCTTTGGCAAACTGGACAAATTCCGGGCTGAGCTGACTCATTTCAGGCCAGAATTGTACGCCTGCCATGTGAAAATCACCCTTAAACCTGGCGCTCAGATAGGCGTCCAATTTCTCGTTTTGAGCCTGGTTAAGTTGAAAATCACTGGGGATATTCAGGTCATAGGCAGTGGCATCCCCGTCAGTAAAGTAAGCACTGAAGGGCTGCATTCCAACCTCGTGGCTGACTACGCGGATACCTCGCCGACGGGCAAGCCAGCGGGCAGTCGCCTCGGGATATTGCAAACCGTTGAATACAACTACCAGTTGAGGGTTGGTTTCATCAAGCAATTTTTCAAATTGGCCTGCCAGCGACCAGGCTGATCTCAGGTAGTTTTTGTAAAGATCCCTGGTGTATTGATCGTCAAGCAGGTGGTGTCGGCGCAGTATCCAGCGAATTGATGGCGTGATCAGTTCGCCCAAAGGGATGTCCTGGTGTTTAAACGTTATCAATTCAGGCAGATCCAAAGGCTCCAGAGCCTGATCAAAAATTGGGTCAGGTTGAAAAGTGAAAGGGCTTACCTGGCTATTCGAAAAAGTGGCCTCAGACTGCCTGATGCAGTTCGCACAAGGAGGAGCGGCATGCGCGTCTTTTCGGTTGGTTCCCAAAACGCAAGGTTTTAGCCCGGCAGAACAGACAAAATGGACAACCGGCACACCCTGCAGGCTCAATGACCAGGCACTCAGAATCGCAAAACCAGCGTTCAGACTCAAACCATCCAGTCGCGTGGAAGCATCAAAGAAAATGATCGGCTTTTGATCTGAAACTGGGGCATATTCACGAACCTCGCGCGATTTTGCGCGCAGCCCGGAGTAACTGCTGCGGCGGGTTACTTCCCGCTTTGCCCGGTTCTTTAACCGGGTGAGAATGCTGGGTAGGTTCATCTTACTGGCTGATCCGCCTTAATTTCTTGATTGAGGATTGTTCGCTGTCATAGACTTTTTTGACACCATCGCCGAGTGACTTTTCGGTAACACGAATGTACTTGACTAACGTAGCGATTCCTTGCGGCTCCACTGAAGCGCTTTGATCTGAACCCCACATAGCACGATCGAGAGTGATGTGGCGCTCCACCAGGGAAGCACCCAGAGCAGACGCAACGACAGTCGGCACCAAACCAACTTCGTGCCCTGAATATCCAATGGGACAATGGAAAGTATCACGCAGGGTTTGAATCATTCGCAGGTTCAATTCTTCTGGTGGACAGGGATAAGAGCTGGTGGTATGACAGAGGACCAGGTTGTCTTCATCCAACAGATCCACAGCTTCTTTAATTTGCTCCATGGTAGACATGCCGGTCGATAAAATGATCGGTTTGCCAGTATCACGGTGCGCTCGCAGCAATTCTTTATCGGTCAGAAGCGCTGACGGGATCTTGTGAGCAGGAGGATTGAACTTCTCCATAAACTCGAGAGAAGGGATATCCCAGGAAGAAGCAAACCAATCCAGACCTAATTCCTTGGCATAGCGATCGATCTCAGTGTAAGCAGCTTGATCGAATTCGACTTTATAACGGTAATCAAGGTACGAAATGTAACCCCAGGGGGTGTCGCGCATCTGGCTTTGCTGTTCCAACGGAACACAAATTTCAGGGGTTCGCTTTTGAAATTTTACAGCGTCAATCCCGGCTTCTTTGGCAGCCAGCATGAGGCTCTTGGCAACTTCAAGGTCGCCGTTGTGATTAATACCAATTTCACCAACGATATAGGTTGGCTGGTCATCACCAATAATTCTTTCACCAATGTTTACTGAATATCTCATATGTTCCTTTACTGAGCTAAGTCGCTGCCAATCAAGTGCATATCGCATTGTTCTGTACACATGATTTCAGGTTTTAAGTTGAAGTGGTCTTCGGGGAAACTGTTATTAGCATCGCTATTCCAAATATCATAAAGGCTTTGTGTACGGGCATCACCCAAGACGATCTCATTATTAGAGTCTTCGACGCACTGTGCACATTCACCAATCATTTTAGGCGTAACTGAAGACCTAGGAAATTTGCAGAATTCCTGCCAGTGGATGGAAGCGGTGGTCTTTTTGTTAGCTTTATATTGGATTTTATCCTCGCTAAAAGGTAAAAATTGATCGGTCAGCTTTTGGAAAAGCTCTGGGGCTATGGTTTCAACCGATCTGGTCATCATTGTCTTTATTGGGTAAATCTCGCTATACATATTAAAGGCTTTTGTAGTTTAGATGTTTTAAGCCACTGGGTGGGGGCTACAAGAAATCTTGAGCAAACACCCAAACCCTTCTTTTGAGAAAGATTTGCAAACCTTGAGGCGTTTTTTTAATTCTCCAACCTTCATGTAAAATTCGATATCAATCATCGTTGTCCAGTTTCCTTTATTCTTTTAATTACAGAGTTATTTTTCTTCCAAGATTTTTTCGATAAGTTCACGAACGGCCCCTTTGCCACCATGATGGTTTAGCACCATATCCGCCTGTTTTAGCAGTTGGGGATGGGCATCTGCCGGGCAGACGAAGTAGCCAACAGTCGGCAAGACTACCAGGTCATTAAGGTCATTGCCGATGTAAATAATTTCTTCGGGATTCAGATTTCTTTCCTCTATCAAGGTTCGCAGAGCTTCCTTCTTATTCAGAACCGATTGAAAAACCTCAATTTCCAGTTTGCGAGCCCGGGCTGTGACCACCGGGTTACTCTCGCGAGAAAGGATCATAGCTTGAATGTTCGTTTTTTCTTTAAGTAAGCTGATGCCATAACCATCGGAACGGCTGCAGCGCACACTCTCGTGACCTTCCTGGTCAATGTATACTTTATCATCGGTCAAAACACCATCAAAATCCATAATGAGGTGACTCACCTTACCTGGGAAAGAACGGCGGAGTTTTAGGGGGTCTACCGCTTTGATGCGAGGGTCACCAATCAGCCTGGCCGAATTATGAAAATCTTCAATTGTATCGATATCGACTGTGTAAAGGGGGTCGATCAAGAGCGGCAAGATCACATCACCTGTCAAACTGTGTTTGTTCAAAATTGTGTTAGCACGGATCGCATCAATATGCCCGGTCTGCCAATAGGTAGATGGGAGCGCTTGCCTGGGCGCATTGTAAGGTTCGCTAAGCCCAGCGACTTCTAAAAGCGGTGTAAGCTGACCGTCGCGGTTAATTTGCCACATCTTGAAGGGGTTTTGACCCGAAGGCACAACCCCACGAACACAATCAGCTTCAGGATGCTCCATCAGCTTATTGATCGCTTCATCTAGCAGTCCTATCGGTCTGATCGGTGAAGTCGGGCGTAATTGGATAACAATCTCTGGCTGATAGCCTTCGTTTTCACGCAGCCACTGCAGGGCGTTTTCAAAAACGGGTAAATCGGTTGAGTCATCCTGAGCGAATTGGGCTGGTCGTATAAAAGGCGTTTCAGCGCCCCAGGCACGTGCAACCTCGGCAATTTCAAGGTCGTCTGTGGAAACAATTACGCGGGTGACCAGATCAGCCTGCAAAGCTGCCGCGATGCTGTAGGCGATGAGCGGAGCACCAGCAAAATCGCGCAAATTCTTGCGCGGGATACCTTTTGAGCCGCCACGAGCAGGAATTAGTGCCAGGACTTCCGGGCATTCTACCATGCTGTCCAGCCTCCATCAACCACCAGGTTGCTGCCTGTCATGTAGGAACTGGCATCACTGCACAAAAAGAGCATAGCTGCGTTCATTTCATCCAGGTTTGCCATGCGCCCTAATATGGTACGTAAACTGTATTGGGCAGTAAATATTGCATCATGATCGTTGAACACCCCACCTGGTGTGAGGGCGTTCACACGGATGTTTTTGCCAGCATAATAGGTTGCCAGGTACCTGGTGAAACCAAGTACGCCCGCCTTCGTCACGGAGTAATAAACCGGTTTGAACTGACGAGTGCCGTCCGGACGTTCGTAGAGCCGCTGGTCTGGACCAACAAGACCGTACGTGGAACAGATGTTGACGATCACACCTTGTCCCTGTTCCAGCATAGGCACAACAGCTGCTTGAGAAGCCAGAAACATACCGGTCAAGTTGACCTCCAGGGCTTGCCGCCATGAGTACAATGAATAAGTTTCAAAAGCATTTGCCTCCTGGGCGGCAGCGTTAGTAGAATCGAACTTCGGATCAAGCGCGGCACTGTTGATGAGCACATCCACACTGCCAAAAGCGGTTAGCGCCTGGTTGACCATCAATTTTACTGAAGAAGGATCGCTAACATCGACCTTCACAGGAATTGCATTGAAACCCATATTTTTGAATTCGGCTGCGTTTTCTGCCGCAATATCACTTGCAAGGTCTGCCATGACAATATTTGCCCCAGCCTGAGCGAGGGCAAGACAAAATTGCCTGCCCAAAAGACCAGCTGCGCCAGTGATAACGGCGGTCTTACCGGTCATGTCGAACTTAGAAAAAATAGATGTTGTCATTTTATGTTTTTCCTGTCAATGGTTTGCATTTTACCATCAGACGACTCTTAAGAGGGCAGCTTCACTGAGCAGCCGCTCTGTGACGAACTTTGACGAGCCACTTCAACAATTTTCTGCACGCGTTTACCATCTGCCAGAGTGCAGTGAGCAATATCCTCTCCCTGGCAAAGCTGCACGAAATCTTCCATCTCAGCCAGAAACATATCATTGCGCTCAAAACCATCGGGTGGGCAGAGCGTGTCAGAGGTTCCTTGCTCAATATTTTCAATAACAGCACATCCTGAGCTGCCATTCCAGCTCACACGACCTTTCTCAAAAGCAATCTCGAGGGTGTGAGAGGTGGGTTGCTGATAATAATCCAGGTGGACTGTAGCCAATGAGCCTGAATGAAATTTTAGGAGCAACTCAACATTGTCTTCAACATCCAGTTCCAATGGGCTCAAGTTATCAAGGCTGGCAGACAGTGAGCGCACCTCTCCCATCAGCCACCGCAAGTAATCAATAGGATGGGAGAGCGTGTTGAGTACGCCACCGCCCAAGTCTGCCCGGGCAGCATACGAATGGCGGTAATCCTCCCAGGGATGCCAACCCGGCAGGTATTCTCCCCAATGAGCATGCGCTTTTATCGGTTTACCAAGCAGGTTTGTGTTTACAACCTCTTTGATTTGCTTTAGAACGGGATGATAGCGGAGGTGAAAACCGACCAAGGCAGGTTTTCCCGCTAGATCCAGTGCTTCCTGCAGTTCACGAATGCCAAGAAGGCTGTCTGAAACAGGTTTCTCTATTAGTAATGCTGCGCCAGCCTTTGCAGCGGCTGTTGCCACTTCAAGGTGGAGCGAGGTGGGATTGGCGACGATAACTCCATCCGGTCTTTCCGCCAGAGCCAGGTCCAGCTCTGTGTAAGTTGGGTAACCGCGGAGGTCGGTGTCGGGCAAAGTCGCTTGATGTGTGCGGTAGAGCATCAGGTCAGTCTGCCCCAATGTTCTCAGGTTGCGCAAGTGCCTGCGCCCAATCGAACCTAAACCAGCAATCAGAAATTTCATTCCGTCCTCCTGTTTTCATGTAAACCACGATAGAGCCAATTGATAGCGCGCTGAGCAATTTTTTGGATAACCTTATTTCCCCAAAGTCCGCAGGGGGCTTCTGAGGCAGCACTGTTGATGACCGCCTTGGTCTTAATGCCATCCTTAGCGGCAAGCGCCTCGACTTCTTCGTCGATCGCATTACCCAACAGACGCATGGTCTGCTCATGCGTGGTCAGGCGCAGGTAGCCTTTGGTGTCCATGCGATCGTCCATCTCCACCATCCGCCCCATCATCAGGTCGCTCCAGCCGCTATCCAACATCTCTGAAAGAACTTCGAGCAAGATCTTCTTGGGGGTGAGAACCTGAAAATGGTGGGCGGATACCCAGGCTTTTACGCCCTGGTATTCCACCAAAATATCTTCAACGCCAGCAACTTCACTTTGATATCGTTCCAGCGTGCGACCGGAGTTGTCCATATATTCTTGTTCCCACTTAGGTTGAATCAAATTGCCTCTTTGGACCATTTCAGGATGGTCTTTTTCGTACTCATTCACCCACTTGAGGGTACTTTCGGAACTCATCACGACTCGTTGCTTAATGTAGAAGCCAGTCACGGCGCCTACACTCGGATAGGTATCGAGAATCTGGAGATGCTTGGGAAGCCAGCCAGGTAAATGATAGACGTCGTCATCAGTATAGGCAATCATTTCACCCTGGGCGAGGTTGGCAATGCGCCAGAGCGCGTTCAATTTCCCAATGTTTTGCTGAGAGAGAACCAGGGTATCGATTTTGCCTGCCTGGTTCAGCTCTTTCAAGAAATCAGTCATTTCCTGGCAGGATCCGTTATCGAAAACCAGCAGCTCAAAAGGTTCGGGAGTATTTGCCAGGATACTTTCGAGTGTTAAGCGGGTGACATCCAGGCGGTGTTGAAAATAACCAGCCTGGTTAGGCGCAAAGACCAGCACAGCCACTGTCACCCGGGGTGGCTTGAACTCGAGTTGTTGACCTCGGGAAGGATTGGTGCCTAATCGCGCCATCACTTGCCTCCTAATCCGGAGTTGGCGAGTTTCTGGTCCATCTCAGTCTGTTTCGCTTGTTCTATTCTTGCCTTGCGTGGATGCAAAAGGCGAAAGAGTTTTTGAGTAAGGGCATAGTTCCCAGATTTTAGGAGCGGGGCGTTTTGAAGTTCGCGCCAAAAACGCGACCATGTAAGAGGTATTTTCTTCAATCTTCCGTTGACTAATCTATGGGAAGCATCATCCAAAACGAAAATGGTCCGTCTTCCACCTGCTAGCCGGATGTTCTCACCAGTTTCTGGCAACCGATAATGCGGCTTGCCATCAGGTAAATGGCGGTAATCGTGATCCTGGTGGATGATAGTTAACTCATTACTGCAGTCGACCGCCAACCATCCCTGCCGCCTGGCTTGGTAAATCATCCAGTTGTCCCAGCCAGCTCTGCCAACGCTGAAATCCGGGATCTGCTGGAAGCAAGCGCGGGGAAAAATGAAATAATCACTGCCTGTTCGCTTGTGTAGCCTTCCATCACTGCACATTATGGTTTTTAGAGATGAAATCCAATCCCCTTCAAATGTTAGTGGTTCTGTGACTTCCAAGTCCCAACGCCTACCAATGAGTAGAAACTGCTCAGCCTGGCTGGCAACAGTACGGATCACCTTAAGGGTCTCGGGGAAAAGAATGATGTCAGCGTTGACATAAGCCAAAAAGGGACTATCGTTCTGCTGGCGACCAAGATCGAATATCGAGCTGATCAGGGGTGTGCCCAACGAGTTGAGGCGCACATCCGGTCGATGAGTGAAACCATATGCTTTCGCAGCATCGGCAATCCCTTCTTCACCACCAACGACAACCACAGACACTGATTCGCCCAGAGCCTGCCAGGAGCGCAAGGCATTGTGCTGGATCAGACTGGTATGTGGGTCTGTGAAAGGCTTTGGAGCGGTAAAAAGGGTTAAATAGGGCGTCATTGCTTGCCCTCCACAGGAAGCCAGGCTTGATTCGGATTGAGTCGGGTCAGGATTTTTCTTTTGAACATACCCAAGTCGCGTTTCAGCCTGACCGCTTTCTCTGGTTTGGGCAATTTTTGCACGCGTACAGATGAAGGCTTGGCCAAAATTGTCAGGTAAAGAGGCAGTATTTCGGAACGGGGCATTCCGTTCTTACGGAACGCAACCACTTCAAAACCAGCCTGCTGAATAAGTTCATTCAGGGTGTGCTCGGTGAAGCAGGAAAGATGAGCGAGTTCGTAAGAATCATGCGCATAAAAATTAGGCACTTCGATCAACAACAACCCGTCCTCAGCAAGCAACTCTTCCCGAATTTGGGTCAACACCTGGATAGGATGCTCAAGATGCTCCAGGACGTGCATCAAGGTGACCAAGTCAAAACGCTTAGGCTTTGTAGAAATTAAAGCATCAATCGAAGCATGCATGGGAATTCCTTTGGCTTCAGCCGTAGCGCGGTAAGCATCACCGGGTTCTACACCCACAACTTGTGCTCCAAAATTTTTCGCAAATGTTTCAAGGAGGAGACCTGAAGAAGCGCCAATGTCGAGCATGTTAGGAATTTTGTTGTAACCAAGACTGTGCAACCATTCTGCCTGGTTAAGAGCGCGCTGAGTTTGCTGGTAGAGATCCTTTGGCGTGGGCTCTTCGCTGGCCTGGTAAATACGCCGATAGGTTTGTTGATAAAAATCGGGGTCGGCAGCCTTGCTGGTCTGAGGATCTTGAAAAACAAATCCGCAATTTTGGCAGATCAGATATTGCAAGGTGAAGCCAAATGATTCTACTTTTTCAAAATTTCTAAGATTCTGGCTGGTACATAAAGGGCAGGAGGATTTGGCTTCGCGATTGCGCATAGGTGATTCTGAAGGATGTTGAGTTGCAGTTGTAGTTTGTTCTTGAGCTTTCAAGTCCGCTGCCAAAGGCGCACGCGAGTCAACCTCATAAAGGTTTTTGTGGTGAACCTGGGCTACCTTTTGTTGCCATTCTGGATGGCGCTTGTTCTCTGCCAGCAGTTCTTCAAGGTTAAAATCGTCTCGTCCATCAAAAGCTTCATAGATATCATTGGCAAGCTGCAAATCTACAGGTGTATCAACGGTAAAACGCAAATGTCCCTGGCTGGGTTCCATGTCGACGGTCACAACCTTGAACTTTCCAGGTGTGTCATAAAGAAATGGCATGACGTGTTCCCGTTGGTAGGGTTGATCAGCCTGCTGCCAGGCTTTTTGAAGCGCCTTAAAAGAGCAGACCTCGCAGTCCATCCCAATGGGCGTGGTGCGTTCAAAAGGTGGAGGAAGACGGTTTGCAGCGAAATCAGCATCGCTATCCAAAAAGGTCTGAATCACGCGGTCGATTTCTTCGGGCGCTATCATCGGGCAATCGGCAGTGATGCGCACAATAACATCTGCTTGAGCAAACAGGGCAGCCTGGTAATAGCGGTCCAGAACGTCGTAAAGGTCTCCGCGGAAGCAGGCAATGCTTCGTTCCTTACAAAATTGCAAAATTGGCAAATCTGATGGATAGCTGGTAGTAGCGACTACGATTTCATCAATTAGCTGAGCCTGGCGCACTCTCGAATACACACGCGCCAACATTGGCTCGCCTGCAACAGGCAAAAGAACCTTGCCTGGAAGGCGGCTTGAGCTAAGCCTGGCTTGAATGATTGCTACTATTTTCAAGGTTTTCCTTCTTTTTTACTCAACTATTGGATCAATTTGTATTGAACCAATGCTGGTATCGTAGTCGTTCAGAGCTGATGCCATATTCGCCGGAGTAGTTATAAAGACATTGATCCAAAGCCTGTTTTCTTCTTTGAAGATATAAGCCGCCCAGGCATGAGCATCCTTGGAGTAAGTGAAGCGAGTGATCTCCCGACCATCAAGGATCAGGTTATCCCGATCTACCTCGGTGTTATCTCGACCAAGAATTTGTTCCAGCCCCAACATGATAAAACTTATCGGGAGACCAGCAAGCGATTTGTTCCTAACCACAATAAGTCGGGTTGGATAAACTGCCGGCGTGCCTCCATCAAAACCATACCAGACAACATTTCCTTCCACATCTTTGATCACGTCACCGGCAATACCTTCTGACGAACCCACAAGGTTGGTGATCGTCTCGATGATGGACGGAAGTTGATCTTTAATGTCTTCAGCAATATAGGTGGGCGGGAGCATGATCTGCATGCCTTCGCCGTAGTACCATTGCATACTCATGTCCGGGGTTGGTGTAGGTGTGGGTGTGGGAGTCGCAACTTCTTTTCTCAAGGGCAAATTGCATGACACAACAGTGAGCAGCATCACACCTAATATCAAGATAATTTTCTTTTTCATTTTATTTTCCTTCATTCACATTCAGCAGTAACTGCTGATAGCAGTCCAACAAGACCTGCCGATTTTTTTGCCAGTCGGCCTTTCGTTCAGCGGTCGCTCTTGCACTTTCTGTCATTTTCTCTGTCGGATGACAATTCAATATGGTCTCCCTGAGAGCGTCAATATCATTATCAGGGAAAATCCAGCCGTTATCATTATGGTACACCCATTCAAGATTTGCCGGAATATCCGAGGCGATGGTGGGCAAGCCGCATGCCAGTGCCTCCATCAGAGAAACGGATGAACCATCCACATGGCTGGGTGTGACATAGATATCGGCGGCACCATAATACTGGATCAAATCCTCGTTTGGCACTCGACCACCAACAAAAACCTTGTCTTTTAGGCTTTCACTTTCTAATTTTTTCATATATTGGTTGTGCAGGCTGCCGTCACCCAGCAAAATAAGCCGTAAGTTCGGGTCTTTTGTTTCTGCTTCCTCAAACGCTTGAAGCAGCACGTCAACCCCGTAATTAGGTTCCCAGCTGCGCAGACAGAGCAACACTCGTTTAGCCTCCCAACCCATTTCTTCGCGCCAGGGAAGACCAGATTGGCGAGCATTGTCAGGAGAAAAATGTTGCAAGTCGACACCCCAGGGGAAGATGCAGATCTTTTCACGCGAAAAACCTAATTCAACGGCTTTTTCCGCAGAGCATTGCGCGTCAGTGATCAAGCGTTGTGAACGCTGAAGGGCAAAGCGGGCTCGGTGTTCGGTCAATTTGTCAACCCAGACATCTTTCATCAAGTCAAAGCCCCAACTCATTGCCAACAAATTTGGAAAACCAGTCTTTGCCGCCAAAAAAGCCAGGTCCTGCAAAGGACCAGCATGAATCAGGTCCGGTTGGATTGAGACAATTGCTCTTTCGAGTTCTCTCTGAGCAAAAGGCAGGTTCCAAGCTTGCAGCCCATTTTCAACCCCGGTCCATTCAAACGCGGTCACGCCCTCAGGGGTGGGGTAATGCCCGGAATACAAGCGCCAGACAAAACCCTCGTGATCGCTCTGTGCCAGGGTTTGCAAAAAACGCTGGTTGTGAACGGAATCAGAACGGGTCAGATATAGTATGCGCATAGGTTAATCACCCAGTTGGGTCCAGCGAAGCTCCTGCCCTTGCGGTATGTCCTTGATTGCTTTCAAGCCAATCACGCGATCAACTTCGTGAGGTTCGATTGCTCCGGGTGTGGCCGGGCGCAAGACAGCGATCATCTCGCGGGTCAAGGTTTCACCTGACTGAATATCACGGGCTGCCCGCAGGCAGCGGCGTTGGACGATCACGGTTTGTTTTTCGTTATCCGCAACCAGTTTGTTACCAGAACCGAGCGCACGCTCCAATTGACGCGTGTTTTGCACCATATCCGCCCAACTTTGGGGGTTCATGGCAAAAGCATGGTCCGGACCTTCACGGTTGTTATCATCGGTAAAGTGCTTTTCGACCACCCGCGCTCCCAAGGCGACCGCACCTAAAACGGTAGCATGACCGTGGGTGTGGTCGCTAAGCCCTAAAATCAGATCAGGCCACATCTGATGGTATGTTTTCAACACATTCAGATGAATGTTATCGAAATTGCCATCGGCGGCTGTGTAATTGGTGTTGCATTGCATAAGGATCAGGTTAGGGTTGACCGCCAGGATGGCATCTACCGCGCGTTGAACTTCAGCGATGTTAGAAGCTCCTGTAGCCAGCAGTACCGGTTTGCCTTTGCTCGCCATGCGCAAGCAGGCTTCGATCCAAGTGATGTCACCTGAGCCGATTTTGTAGGCAGGAACGTAAGGATCGAGCATATCGGTGGCTGCAAAGTCGTAAGGGGAAGAGAAATAATCGATGCCTGCCTGGTCGCAAGCCTCTTTAAGAACTGGCGTCCATTCAAATGGCACCGAAGCTTCGTTGTAAACCTGGGTGACGCTTTTTTTCCACTTTGCCTGGTGGGAAACCTGGGCGTTCATGTGACTGAAGCCATAATCGGAAACGATCTCAGGTCCGCGGAAGTTTTGGAACTTGGCAGCGTTTGCGCCAGCCTCAGCCGACAAGCGAATGAGGTGAAGCGCGCGCTCCAGGCTGCCGTCGTGGTTGGCGGCAATGTCTGCAATGAAATAGGTGGGGTGTTCGTCACCGATAAGGTGGTTGCCAATTTTTAGTTCCATCATTGCTCCTATTATGCCAAAAAAGCTGCCAGCTGTTGGCGCAAGCCTTTTTGATAGTCATCATACAAACGTTCAATTCCTTCAGGAATACCCGGGAGTTCGTGTTCCAGAGCATTTTGAAGTTTAGTAGTGTTCGCGCTCAGGTTGAGCGAGCGCCTGGTTAGCAGGTTGCCTTCGGCGGTTTCAACTGGTGTGATCAAACTTTCATCCAAGCAGAAGCGCTTCGCTAGTGCCATACCAAAATCATATTTACTTAAACTTTCCTTCGAAAAGAAATGGTAGGTACCGTTCAGTTTTTTTGAGAGGGCTTCCAAGAGCAGGTCTGCCAGGTCAAGCACATACAAGGGGCTGAAAATCGAATCTGTAAAACCGTTGACAGGCTTGCCTTGGCTCAGGTTATTAAAAAAGAACTCAGCCAGACTGCGCTTACCGCTGATGGACCAGCCATAAAATACGACCCGAGCGATCAATGCCTCTGCGTAAGCCTGGCGAACAGCCTGTTCACCAGCAAGTTTTGATTTCGCGTAGGTGTTACGTGGGTTTGGCAAGTCTTCTTCGCTGTAATTGCCCTTGCTGCCGTCAAAAACCGCGTCAGTAGAAATCTGCACGAAGGGAATGCCCATATTTTTGGTTGCCTGTGCCAGAATACCTGGCGCCTGGGCGTTGACAAGATCGGCAAGCTCCGGATTTTGCTCTGCCACATCAAGGTTGGCGATGGCAGCACAGTGAATGACCGCATCCGGCCGGGCGTTTTGCAGGGCTGCCGGCAGGGTTTCAAGATTTTCCAAAGCGACAATCTCTTGTTGGAATGGTGTGTTTTTCAGGGGGTGGCTGTTAGTCCAGCCCACTACATCAAAGCCTTTTTGGACGGCTTTTAATGCCAGGTTGATGCCCAGCAAACCGCTCACACCCGTGATCAACAAGCGTGTCATCTTATTTTCTTGCCTTTTCCAATTCTTCTTCAATCGGTTTGATTATCGCCATAATGCCGTCCACATCCAACCACTGACTGTTCGTCCCGCTGTTATAAACGAAACCTTCCGGCACAGGAACACCCTTTTCTCTCCAGGCATGCCCAAACCAGAGCTCAGCACCGGAGGGCTGAACCACATACATATCCGGCAATTCCACAGTGTTGCGGGCTTCATCTTCGGAGATCAAGCTTTCATGCAGTTTTTCGCCAGGGCGAATGCCAATGATCCTGATTTCAGCCTCAGGAGCCATGGCTTTTGCCAGATCGGTCATTTTCATACTGGGGATCTTGGGAATAAATACTTCGCCGCCCTGCATTTGTTCGATGCAGCTGATCACAAAGCGGACACCTTGTTCCAGCGACATCCAAAATCGGGTCATGCGGTCGTCGGTGATGGTCAACACACCGGTGGGTCGCTGACTGATGAAGAGTGGAACAACAGAGCCACGCGAACCAACCACGTTGCCATAACGAGTGCAGGAAATGCGGGTTTTACGTCCGCCTGCATAAGCATTACTTTGCACCATCAGTTTCTCAGCTGCCAGCTTAGTAGCGCCGTAAAGATTGATGGGGTTGACCGCTTTGTCGGTGGAAAGAGCCAGCACCTTCTCAACGCCGTTCTCGATCGCAGCGTCGATCACATTGGCAGAGCCAAGAATGTTGGTCTTGATTGCTTCCATCGGGTTATATTCACAGGCTGGCACCTGTTTGAGCGCAGCGGAGTGCACTACAATGTTGACACCATACATGGCACGGCTGAGGCGTTCCTTATCTCGCACGTCGCCTATAAAATAGCGGATACGGGGATCGTTGAAACCGAGAATTTCGCGCATGTCGTGCTGTTTGAGTTCATCACGACTATAAACAATCACTTTGGCAGGGTTATATTCATCCAGCAAAATGCGGATGAACTTCTTACCAAAAGACCCTGTTCCACCAGTTACCAAAACAACTTTGTTTGACCAATCCATACTTGCTCCTTAGCGCGAAGTGCGCTCATTTTTAGAAATAATGATGAGAGGATATTGCCCATTTTCACCAAAAAAGTGAGGGAACCACTCTTCCAGCCGGTACAAAACTTTTAACCAAAAACGTCCTGCCCATTCCGGTTGGATGACAGAACGAAGGAATCTTACCGAAACACTGCGCCATACACGAATTTCATAAGGCAGCACACCTTTCATCGCGCCGTGAAACCACTTTGCAGAAGTTTTGAGCACAAAAGTGCCAGTGGGTTCTGCGGCGGGTTTGTTTTCAGCTTTTCTTTCCTGGCTCGCGGGAGTACCATTCGGCATAGGAGAAGCTTCTTTTCCTGTCCAGTGCCGCAATTTATTTGCTATGCGCATTAGCAAGTTCATTGTCTTAGCTAACGGCACCTCTGCCCAGCCATCTACTGTGACCATGGTGCGCCCCGGTTTCAAACAACGCAACAGCCCTTTATAGACTTCCACTTTTTCTTCAATCGGCACATGGTGGATAGTATGAAGGGAAACGATGCCGTCAAGAACGTCCGTCGCAAAAGGCAGGTTGGCAATGTCTGCATTGATATAAATGCCTTTATCGCCCAGACGTTTGCGTGCTTCCTGAAGTGCCACCAACGAAAGATCCATGCAGACGCGATACTGGTAACCTTCTGAATAAGTCAGATATTCATCATATTGCACCGGACCAGAACCGCCATCCAGCAGGTATTTTCCGCTAGGTGCCAGGTGGCGTTTGACACGCATATGGCACTTGTGGATGTAGTCTGCCGAGACAGGACGCAGGTCTTCATAGCGGGCATTTTGGTAGATGCCATCAGTTTCCATCTGCCAGCCGATCTCATCGTAAAACTGACCGATCTCGTGTTTGATAGAATCCTGGGTCATAAGGGTTTCTCCTCGTTAATAGGAAGTGTTTCCAGCCTGGCAAGCCCGCGAGCCGCCCAGTTGAGCGGTTCACCAGCCAGATAGGCAAAGGTCTGACCATACTTCTGCTGTCCCTCGTCAGAGAGTACATAACTCATCGGTCTGTTCACAAAATCGTCATTTAACCAGAGGATATGCCAGGGGAAAGGCAGTGAAAATTCAAAGAAAAACATGTAAGCATAAAGCCAGGCTTTTTCAGCTTGCGCAAGGGTAAGCCTGGCAGCAGTTGGGTTTTGGCTGACCCTGTCAAGCATTTCTTCAAATTCCTGCCAGGTTTTTGGATCGAGCGTAAAGCCTTTGGCAGCGTAGTGAGTTTTTCCTGTGACAATCACAGGTAAACCTGTCATCGCCATTTCCATACCAGCGGTGGTCGTGTAAACCAAGCCGAAATCAGCGATTTCCATCAAGTCGTAGGTGTTCGTTTTAGCTTCCGGTCGTATGACATGGATGTTTTCAGGTAAAACGGAATAAGCCTCGTTGATTACATCAATCATTGAAGTACCGTGGGTGTTTAATTCACCCGGATGGACCCGAATCACCAGTTGCACTTCCGGATGGCGGATGAAGTAGCCGATGGTCTTAACGATCATTTCTGCCATGGTCTGCGTAATACGCTGCCTGCCAAGGGTGAGACTGTCGCCTAAGACGTTGGTTGCCAAAAGCGCGAGCGGTCGCGCGTCCAATTTCAAGCTTTCACGGACGCTAGCGCCGCCTTGTACCGGATTTTGCTGCCATTGGCGGGCAAAATTGCCCCAGAGATTGGCATTTTTTCGAGCCCCAAACAAGCCTATAAGCGCCTGGCGGGCTTTTTCTGGTAAAGGTTGCCCACCCAGACCATCCCACAGGTCTGCAGTGTGATGCTGCATAATTTCGTCATTTTGTGCCAGCCAAATACGTTCCTGCTGGTCAGCAAATTCAAAGGTCACGGTTTCGATACCGAGTAAACCAGCCACCTGGTAAGCGACGCCCATTTCAAGGATGGTTCCGTTAGGAATAACCAGTAAATCAGGTTTTTCTGCCTGCAGCCAATCAAAAATCGCCTTTGCCGCCTGTCCGTTGCGTTCTTGACGCAGTTGGTATAGGGGGCTGGCGAGGTCGGTTTCCTCGATCTGGAGCGTATATTGGGTGTCGTAATCGGATAACTGGTCGACAATTTTCTGTAATTCAGGCGTCAATGACGGTTTCTTATCTGTTAATAAGCTCGCACTCAGCAGACTATCTATGCGCATTACCTGGGAGGCAGGTTTGAGCACTTCCTGGGTGTAAAGGTCCTGCCGGCGCAAATCGAACAAGTTGATTTCCTTATCCCACTCAGCATAGGGCAGCCAGGCAAAAACCACTTGGTGAGCTTGCCCTGCCAGCCCCAGCGCAACCAGCATCGATTGCTCGATCCAGTAATGCAGGGTGGAAAATACGCAGATTTTCCGCGGGTGATCCGCTTTACGTTGATACTTCAAAACATCATCAACCGCTGTTGAGAGTACTTCTTTTAAGTTTTCCAACTCGTAATGGGCGCTCCAGGGCTTATTCCTGCCCCGCATAGCCCAGTAACTTTCTACAGTCAGCGGGATTTTGCCAAGGAGGTCTTTTATTTTCTCGCTCATGCCTGACCTCGTTCTTCGATTTTCCATTCCAAGGCGGGTCTTACCGCTCCTGGACGGGGTTCGGGCCACTGGGTACCGGCAGCGCCACTGGCATCAACTGAGAAACTAAGCGCCTGATCATCCTGGAAATAGCGTTTGATCCGGTAGGAGCTGGCATTCACACCCAGCACAAAACGCCCTTCGTTCAGGGTTTGGGCTGGGATAACGCAGCGACTGGCATAGACGCCTTTAGGTCGGTAGGTGTATTCACGGAAGAGCTCTTCGGAATCGGTGTCAAAACTGGTGAAAACAGGTTCTCCGCGGGTGGTAAACAAATAATAACCTACGCGCAAGCCGGTGATGTCTTCAGTGAGTTCATAATCGATCTCAACCGTGAGCGGATCGACCGAACGCACAGAATCGGATACCTGTCCGTCCTTATCAAGGATTCGGATAGCCAACGGCTTGAAGGGCGCGCTTGAGGCAGGGACTTCGTCTTCCTCCCAATAGCGCTCTCCCAGCTTGGAAAGACCGCGGTTAAGATAAAAGTCGACTGCTTCTGATGACGGAGCGCGCAATAGTACGTTACCCTTATCCAGCACGATCGACTCCTGAGTCAGGCGCGAAATGGCTGACATATTGTGGCTGACGAACAACACGGTACGACCCGAATCAGCAACATCACCCATCTTACCGAGACACTTGCGCTGGAAATCGGCATCGCCGACTGCCAAAACCTCGTCCACAACCAGAATTTCCGGTTCAAGATGTGCCGCCACAGCAAAAGCCAGGCGTAAATACATGCCGGAGGAATAACGCTTGACTGGTGTGTCGATAAACTTTTCCACTTCTGAGAAATCTACAATTTCATCGAAACGAGCTTCTATTTCCCGTTTTTGCATTCCGAGGATGGCTCCATTGAGGAAGATGTTCTCGCGCCCGGTCAGTTCGGGGTGAAAGCCAGTGCCGACTTCGAGCAGAGAGCCAACTCTGCCGCGCAACTCGCCATAGCCTTCGGTTGGGTCGGTGACGCGGGATAGAATTTTGAGCAAGGTGCTCTTCCCAGCCCCATTACGACCGATAATGCCCAGCGCCTGACCTTGCTTAACATCAAAACTAACGTCCCGCAAAGCCCAGATCTCGTCCTTCTTACTCTTGTAGTTACCCTTGCGAAAAAGATTGCCCAGTTTTTGGGTCTGGCTGACGATGAGATCGCGCAAAGTGTCCTGACGCTCCTGGAAGGCTCCGATGGTATAGCGCTTGCCGATACCGCGAACAATGATGGATGTGTCTTTTTCCATACTACACCACATCCGCAAAGGTTTTTTCCATCCGGCGGAAGAAGAAAAGACCGCTAATTAGCAATACAATCACCGCAACAGAAGAAAACAAGAGTGTCATATCGGGCGGTGTACCGCCAAAAAGCGCCCAACGGAAGCCTTGTACCACCCCAACCATCGGGTTGAGGCTGTAAATATAACGGATCGTCCCTTCGGGTATGATCGTGATCGGATAGACAATCGGGGTGGCATACATCCAGATCTGCAGCAGGAATGGAACCATCTGCTGAATATCGCGATATTGGACGTTGAGAGCCGAGAGCCATAAACCAACTGCCAGGGCAGCCAAAACAGTCAGCAGGGTGAGCGGAATCAGCCAGAGGGCTGTCCAGGTCAGGCTGACCTTAAAAATCGCCATTGCAACGAACAAGAGGATCAAAGAAATCCCGAAATCAACCAGAACGGCTAAAACCGATGAAAGCGGGATAATCACCCTGGGGAAATAGATTTTGGTGATCAGGTTGGCGTTGCCCACCAGGCTGATGCTGCTCTTCTGCAGCGAAAGTTGGAATAAATGCCAGGGAAGCAAGGCCGCCAGGGTAAAAACAGGATATGGCAAGTTGCCGCTATCCACCTTTAGCAGGTAGCCAAAGACAATTGAGGTTATAGCTGTGGTCAAGACCGGCTGCAGGATCGCCCAGGCGATGCCCAATGCGGCTTGCTTATAGCGCACCTTGATATCCCGCCAGGTGAGGAAGTAGATCAGCTCGCGGTAATGCCAGAGCTCTTGCAGGTCGATGCCCAACCAGCCTTTGGCTGGTTTGATTGTGACCACCTGGTTGGAGGTGAGCGGTTTAGCCTCGACCATGCGCCCTTTCATTAGCGTACCATTCAATCGTACGGCGGAGCCCAGCTTCAAAGTTTGTTTTGGCTTCGAACCCGAAGCGCTCTTTGGCGCGGGAGGTATCGAGCTTGCGCCTGGGTTGACCGTTGGGTTTGCTGGTATCCCAGCGAATCTCACCTTCGAAACCTGTCAGCCGGGCGATCAGCTCGGTCAGTTCTTTGATTGAGATCTCAAAACTGGAACCAATATTGACAGGTTCAGAACTGTTGTAACGCATGGTGGCAAGGGTGATACCCTCGGCAGCGTCATCGACATAGATAAATTCACGCGTTGGAGAGCCATCGCCCCAGGCTACGATCTCGGAAGCGTTCTGTTCTTTGGCTTCCAGACATTTACGAATAAGGGCGGGAATGACGTGCGAACTGGCTGGATTGAAATTGTCACCAGGACCATAGAGGTTCACTGGCAGCAGGAATATCGAATTATAGCCATATTGCTCGCGGTAAGCCTGGGATTGCACCAGCAGCATTTTCTTTGCCAGACCATAGGGCGCATTGGTTTCTTCAGGATAACCGTTCCAGAGGTCCTCTTCTTTGAAGGGGATGGGAGTGTACTTGGGGTAGGCGCAAATCGTGCCGATAGCGACGAATTTGTCCACACCCATCTGCCAGGCATGGTGAATAAGCTGGACGCCCATCATCAGGTTGTCGTAAAAGAACTCGCCCGGTTTTTCCCGGTTGGCACCAATCCCACCAACCTTGGCTGCCAGGTGAATGATCACATCTGGCTTGGCATCGTTGATCATCCGCAGAATATCGCCTTCCTTGACCAGGTCATATTCCGGGTAAGTTGGCACAAATATTTCTTTTGCGCCATGATCTTTTAATTTTTCGATCAGGCGGGTGCCCAAAAAGCCGGCACCACCAGTAACGCAGACGCGTTGAGTGGAAAGGTCCAATTCCTTATCCATGATCACCTCGATTTATGTCTTCAATAGTGGCTGCGGGGGTTTGCGCAGCCTCAGGTAATTTTAGTGCAAGTTTAATACCTTCAATATGGATTTGTGGCGCTTGTGTGTCATTCGTTATTGTTACACCCTGCTCCAGGCAGGTCAGGCGTACAACCTCAGCCACCTCATCTTCACCCAGTACATTTACGCTCTCGTAGCCGGCAGCTTCGAGCTGTCCCAGGCAGAGGTTTGTGCGTTCGCGAACACGGCGGTAAAGGTCAAATGAGTTTTTGATGTAATCGACGGTCAATGAGGCGCGCAGAGCGATGCCCTCGGGTGTGATAATGTAACGCAATTTTTTGCGCTGAGCACGTTTGACCTTGACGTAACCCTTGGCGATCATACGTTTCAAGTGCCAATTGATGGTGCCAACGGCAACGCCGAGTTCATCTGCCAGGGTGAGCTGGTTGATGTCGGGGTTGGCTTCGATGTGCGTGAGCAACTCGAGCGCATGCGCGGATTCTTCGGTAGTAAATTCGTTTTCCATATAATTCAGTTCTTGAATTATAAGCAGAATGGTGTGGATGTCAAATTAGGAGTAAGTCGGGAATTTATATTCCTACTAATCAGAATCATCAGGTTCAGTCAGATAGTAGTATTGACCATCTTTGATCACAATAACGACAGGCTCGTTATAGAAATCCTTTGCTTCTGAGTCCCAGACAGGTAGTTCCTTTGTTTGGTGTTTTATTTTATGGACAAGACTCTTTGGGACATCTTCAAACATTTTCTTATCGTCAAAGTAAATCCCAGGCTGCATTACAATCTTTTTTAAACCACTTCTTTTTTTCCATTCCAGGTCTACATTAATACCAAATTTTTTATTCTGATTGTCATGCCATTCGCATAGACTAACTCGTGTTGCCGAGGACATACCAAGATATTTTTTGTAGGAGTAGTGGCTATGTTCTATTGAAATCACACCTTTTCCCAACAAATAAATCAGTTTGCTGATTTCTGCAAGTGCATTGACCAAGACTTCCTGGTATACAGACAACTTTTGGAAATCGTCAACAATTGACAAATACTCTTTGTATTTTGGTTTAGGATTCGCGTTATTTAAGGCATTTATCGTGAGATTTACCTGTCCTAGCAATTCAGTAGTTGTTTTTTTCAAATTTTCGAGTGTGTCTAGTTTATCTCTTCCTTGGTCGTTATCCTCCAGGATTTCCGCACTGAATTGTGAGACCTCTTCAACACTAGTTGTTAAGGATAATATTCGGCTTTGAAATTCTTTTTCCTGAAAATCTCCTATTTTCTCGATGTTTTTCATCATATTTTCCAATTTGGAGTTGATAACCGACATATAATATTGCCCAACAACCATGGAAGCCACAGTCATCACATTAGCCATCCCAAGTTGGAAGGATTGTACGCGCTGCATTTTTGTCAAATCAACTTTTTCCCATACCACATGCCCGCTCTTCGCGGAACTATCAAAAAAACCGTATTGAATACCATTTTTTGTTGGATTTACTAAATGTGCACCTGAGGGGATTATGGCTTTGTAAATATTTTGCTCATTCAACGCCTGAGTAAAGTTTTGCATTGTAGTATTTGCTGCTAAATTTGCTGACACAGGCAACGTCTGGGAAATTCGTGCAATTACTGTTTTGTCTGATATTTTAAAGAGTTCCTTTTCATCCAAGACTGTTGTTATAGGTAATTGCTCGATATGTATGATTGATTGAAAGTCCTCTTTGTTAATTAACGCTAGTGGTTCTGGGACGCTTGGCACAGTCTCCTGAGTGATTTGGATCCCATTAGTTGGACTACTCATTTTTCTTCTACTTACTATGAAAAGGATGCCTAGAACGAAAAATAACAAAACCGCGATCAGTATTATCCATAAGTACTCCACAATGAAAATCTCCCGTAATTGTTTGTCTATTATAAAATAATTTATAGCGGAAAGACCTTTTAAAAGTGCAATTCAGACAAAAATCGTATGCAGCAAAGCAAAAAGAAATTTATGATGCTTAAGCCTCTTCCAAAATTTAGTAAATTTGAGAGTGGGTTCGAGACCATCATTCACTTTTTTGTGAATTATTCCAGGTTCAGACCCGCCTGCAGTGCTTGCTGGTTGAGCGAGACGTATTTTTCCTTGACATTTTGGGCAATGATGTGGTTCCAGTCAATGTGCTCTAACCCAAGCTCTCTGATTAACACCCCCAACAGGATGATGTTCATTACCCTTGGGTTGCCCAGCTCGCGTGCCTCCGCCTGCGCATCCAACCCGATCAGCTTACCGGCACGAGCATGGATCAACTCCTCACTATTGGTTGGGTATTTATCTTTGCCCATCTGGACACCGATCGGGTTAACCCGCACGCGGTTAAAAATGACGATGCCCTGTCCGTCGTCACGCAGGTAATCGAGGTTGCGCAGCACTTCCAGCTCTTCAAAACCAACGATTAAATCCGCTTTACGCTTCTCGACAATAGGCGAATAGACTTTTTCTCCATAACGAACATGGGTAAGGACGGGGCCTTCACGCTGGGACATGCCGTGAACTTCGCTCATTTTTACGTCGTAACCAGCTTCGATCAGACCATTTGTCAGCAGCTTGCTGGCTAAAATTGTTCCCTGGCCACCTACGCCCGTTAGCAAAATGTTTTTTGTGCTCATCTACGCCTCCACTTTCTGGATAGCCTGTACCGGGCAAACCTGGGCGCAGACGCTGCATCCAACGCATTTGTCAGGGTCAATGGACGATTTTTTCTTCTCAAACTGGAAAACGACCGCCGGGCAGCCTGTACGGGTGCATTTGCGGCAGCCGATGCAGACTGATTCATCCACGAAATAAGTTTCAGTAAAAGCTCCCTGGAACTCCTCGAGATCCCATGGGGCTTGTTTCTTGAGGGCACAAGGCCATCGCGTAATGATTACAGAAGGTTCCTGCATACCAAGAGCCCAATCCAGGGCTTCATTGACCTGGTCGAGCTTGTTGGGATTGATGGTGCGCACATTTTTGATGCCCATGGCGCTTACAAGCGCTTCAATGTTGACGGCTTCGGTCACTTCGCGCGCGATGGTGTAGCCGGAACCAGGGTTTTCTTGCTGACCAGTCATAGCGGTAATGCGGTTATCGAGCACGACTGTGATCAGGTTGCTGCGGTTGTAAGCTGCATCGAGCAGCGAATTGATACCGGTGTGAAAAAAGGTGGAATCGCCAATCGCAGAGACCACGCGCGGTTTTTCGCCTTCGATCATATCGAACACTTGTTGAGCCCCATGACCAAGGCTGATACTGGCGCCCATGCAAACAGTTGTTTCCATGGCGTTATAAGGCGCACCGGAAGCAAGCGTGTAACAGCCGATATCGCCCGAAACCATGATTTTCTTGCGTTTTCCGAGTTCATAGAAAAAGCCGCGGTGGGGGCAGCCGGCACAAAGCGTGGGTGGTCGGGCGACCACAACCGCCTGCAGTTCCTCGTCAAGAGGGTACTCCTGACCAAAAATTACACGCCGGATGACTTCAGGGGTCATCTCTCCGTTGAGCGGGAAGAGGTTTTTCCCCTCACACGCCACCCCCAGGGCGCGCACATGCTGCTCGATGTAGGGGTCGTTTTCTTCAATAATGTAGATTTTTTCAACTTTGGAGGCGAAATCCAGGATCATCTGATCGGGTAAGGGATTGGTGAAACCCAGTTTAAGGTAAGAGGCGCCATTGCCAAAGACTTCGCGGGCGTACAGGTAACAATCGCCTGAGCAGATGATGCCGATTCGAGTGTCTTGGTATTCTGCCCGGTTCCAACGGCAGTTGTTGCTATACTCTTTCAGGATTTCGCGATGTTGTTGGATTTTGACCTTCAGTGGGCGGGCATTGGCAGGCACGGCGACATACTTTTTTATGTCTTTTACATACGGTTTAAGCGGCACTTCCTGGCGATCGCCCAACTCGACCATGCTTTTGGAATGGCACACCCGGGTAGTCATACGCAGGAGGACAGGGATATCGTGTTTTTCGCTGATTTCGAACGCCTCAATCAGCATATCTTTGGATTCCTGGCTATCGGAGGGCTCGAACATGGGCGTCATGGCGGCTTTGGCGTAGTTGCGGTTATCCTGCTCGTTTTGCGAAGAGAATTGGCCGGGCTCATCGGCAGTGATCACAACTGCCCCGCCATTGACCCCGATGTAGGCAAAGGTGAAGAAAGGGTCAGCAGCAACGTTGAGACCAACATGCTTCATTGCTGCCAGCGAGCGAGCGCCAGCAATGGAAGCACCGATCACCGATTCGAGAGCAGTTTTCTCGTTGGTTGCCCACTCCGAGTGAATTTCTGGATAAGTTGCGATGTTTTCAAGGATTTCCGTGCTGGGTGTGCCAGGGTAGCCAGCAGCGAAACGGACGCCAGCCTCCCATGCACCTCGGGCGATGGCTTCATCGCCTGTGATGAGTTGTTTCAATGCTTCCTCCTTTTCCGTCGTTGAATATGGGTGAGTGACGGTTGGGTCTGCCCTTGAGTATAAACGAGAATGAGTACTGTGGGCTGTATTTTTTGCGGAAGAAACTGATCGCGCCGGACTTTGATTGTACCGATGTCCGCTGCCAAGCCGGTGCCCGATTGTGCCGGCGTCCACGCCGGGCATACGATTTCTCCGCAGAAGTCCTGCAATTAGAGGCCTTCGGTCTTTTCCCGTGCTCGATGAGGAGACCGGCACGATCAAAGGGATCCAACACTTGGAATCTTGCTTTCTTATTCTTTGACCATGTATGAAATACTACGAACTCATTGTATGAAACAACCGCCTGGTCGTTCTACACATTCGCCTCCTAGACAAAGACTGTTTCAGGCAATCCTATCCGCTTCAACGCCAGGGCGGGCGTCCTCCCTATCGTTCCTTACATTCGCCTTTCAGATGCAATGGCGGGCTTGGACGCCATCCCGACCGAGATCTCATGCAGTTCACGCATGAAACAATTAATCTACGCGCATTGTTTGCGTGTTTTTGTTAATGCAACACTGTTCCCTTGACCTGAATTTAATTCAGGGTTAGAATAACTGCCTTACAACAAAACGTCCTCGTAGCTTAATGGATAGAGCACCTGCTTGCGGAGCAGACGGTTGCGCGTTCGACTCGCGCCGAGGACATTTTTTCTTTTAATCCCCAACCAAAAAAAATAGCGAGTACCCCAAGGGCACTTATTCAACTTTCGCCGAGGACATTTTTTCTTTTAATCCCCAACCAAAAAAAATAGCGAGTACCCCAAGGGCACTTATTCAACTTTCGCCGAGGACATTTTTTCTTTTAATCCCCAACTATTCTAAAAACAGAGTACCCCAAGGGCACTTATTCGACTCGCGCCGAGGACATTTTTTCTTCCATCCCCCAACCATTCTAAAAATAGCGAGTACCCCAAGGGCACTTATTCGACTCGCGCCGAGGACATTTTTCAATCCCCAACCATACTAAAAATAGCGAGTACCCCAAGGGCACTTATTCAACTTTCGCCGAGGACATTTTTCAATCCCCAACCATACTAAAAATAGCGAGTACCCCAAGGGCACTTATTCAACTTTCGCCGAGGACATTTTTTCTTTTAATCCCCACCCATTCAAAAAAAATAGAGTACCCTAAGGGCACTTATTCGACTCGCGCCGAGGACATTTTTTCTTTCATCCCCAACCATTCTAAAAATAGAGTACCCCAAGGGCACTTATACGACTCGCGCCGAGGACATTTTTTCTTTTAATCCCCAACCAAAAAAATAGAGTGCTCCAAGGGCACTTATTCAACTTGCGCCGAGGACATTTTTTCTTTTATACCCCAGATCCAGCAATTAATAAAATTTACCTCTTGACCGATCCCTGCTATGTCTTGCATTGGATTCTCCAGGACAGCTTGCCCCTTGCACGTTTTAAGCAACGAACAGGATGAACCGATGGGGATCGCTCACTTAGTTAACGCGATTTTGATATCAATGTTTGGGTTAAATTATGGTCTTGAGTTCTCATGAAGCGTCATGCCCCCGATTTCACTTGTAATGAGTTATTGCTTTGGGATTCAAGCAGGTCGCCTGAGCAACACCGGATGGTTTTCTGGTGGGAGATTGTTAGATTGTCTTTAGTAGTACGAAATTGCCGTAAGGCAAACCGACGTTTTCATTGGAGGGCTTACTATCCAAAGTCACTGGACGAGGAAATCGCAAAATAACGTGAACGAACAATTCTATTGCAATCCTTATGTCGTCGGGTTCGTCTCGGGTTTTAATTATCAAGGCAGTAAAAGAAGACATCTGGCGAAAAGATAGTTTCACGTGAAACATCAGCAATGGATTAAATTTTAGGAATTGTTTCACGTGAAACATTAATATAGCCTTTGTTTGTCGGAATAGAGTGTCGCTGGTGGGTTTGGAAGAGACTTTAACATTAGTAAGCTAAAAAATGGAACAATGGGTGTCTGTTTTTGGTCCTATTGCTAAGGGTTTATCTAAGATAATCGAAAATTGTCAACCAAAAAGGTGGCTTGGCTGACTTTCGGCATAGATTTTGCAGCCTTATCATGTAAGAATGTATTGGAGTCAACATGAAAAAATTAGCATTTTCCCTATTCCTGATATTTAGTTTGTTACTAGCAGGATGTGTTCGAATGCCCGTGACAGAAACACCAGCGCCAAGCGTTACTGTCCAACCGCCTACAGAAACGGCAGTTTATTTCTCGCCTCTCTTTAAAACTTATATGTTTGATGAAGGCAGTGGTTGGGCAACCAACCTGGAGCAATCAGAGATCTACAACACCACAAATTATGGCGAACATTGGATAAATGTGACGCCAGAGGGTCTGGACAGCCCTGACAGGGCAGGCTCAGTCTTCCTGGCAGCGCTCGATGGCAGTTTTGGTTGGGTTTGCCAGCCTAAAATTGAATCACCGTCCATCCTCTACACCACAAATGATGGCGGCAGAAGCTGGAAAAACATCAATTTGGATTTTTCTTGCGGGAATGTGACCTTGATCAGCGAAAACGAGGGCATGATCGTCTCTGATTTGGGCGTTGGAGCGGGGTCTCATTATGTGAGCATCTATACCACAGAAGATGCTGGCGCAACCTGGACAGAGGTGTTCAAGCATGATCCCTCCTCGGTGGATGATCACGGCTTGCCTTCTTCCGGAATCAAGAGTTCTTTTGCATTCATCGATAAAAATATCGCCCTGATTGGCGGGAGCCGCCCAATGCCGGGCTCGCTTTATCTTTTTCGGTCCGTAGATGGAGGCGTTTCGTGGAGCCAGGTTGAGTGTGAGGGCTTGCCGGATTCAGAGAACAGCGAGTTGGACCCTATGGATATTATCCGAATCAGTAACAAAGATGTGATCGTACCGATCAGAGCTTATCTTGAAAACGGCCAGATGGGCACCCATTTCTGCTCTTCAAATGACGCAGGCGCAAGTTTTATATACCTGTCTACCCTTGAAAATGTTGAATTTTCTGATTTTGGCAGCCTTAATACTGGGCTGGCTTACGGTGAGGGCAGGATGCTGCAGACATTGGACGGTGGGTTGACCTGGCAGGATGTGTCCGCAGTGCTTCCGAGCGGACTTATACCGGTTTCCTTGAGCATGGTCAACGAAGATTATGGTTATCTAACTACAACTATTTTGCCGGACACTCTCCTGCAGAACAGAATCTTCATGACTGACAATAATGGCAGTGATTGGCAAGCGATACCAGGGATACTGATTGAATCTATCTCGAATTGAGACGTTTTAAATCAAAAAGAGAAGTGCAGATAGCTATGGCTTATAAAAAATTTTATAGAATTTTTCTATACTTCTCACTATTGTTCGCCATAGCATTTCAACCTTTGCAAGCGGTCTTAGCGGAGACAGAAGGTTCGACTATTGCAAATGTTTCCTCGTCAGCGATAAACCTTCTTTTGCCTACGAACACGCAAGATAACAGTCACCCTCAGGAAATCCTTCCGCCTAAAGATCCAGCAAATATCGTCTATTTGACGTTTGATGACGGACCCGACCCTGAATGGACGATCCAAATTCTCAATATTTTGGAGCGCTACCAGGCAGGCGCAACCTTCTACATGGTCGGTTGCAATGTCGTCAGCCACCCTGAGATCGTAAGAGAAGTTGCCAGTCGGGGGCAAACTATCGCAATACACGGATTTAATCATGTTGACCTATCCGGAGTTGGGTACGGCTACTTTTACAATGAGATCCATGATACAGAAACGGCAATTATGGAGGCTTTGGGAGAAGACCAGGTGCTTATCCAGCAATTTGGGCGATGCATGCGGCCTCCTTATGGAAAAAGGAGCAATTTGCTTGAAATAAATGCTGAGACAATGGGTTATGAGGTTTCAATGTGGAATATCGATACAAAAGATTGGTTGGGATTGAGCCCTGAGGAGATACTAACTCATATCAGAGCGTCTTTGGAGCCGCAAAAAGTGATCCTGATGCATGACGCCGGATTGGATCGTTCCAACACAATTAGAGCTTTGGAGTTGATTTTGCACGAATTGTTGCTGCAAGGTTACACCGTCTTACCCTACTGTACACACGAAGGTCAGGCAATAAAAACCTCAGACTAAGGGCTTTTATATTAACGTTTGTTTAACAATTGTGTGTTTTGTGTAAATTTAGTGTAATTTTTGGTTGTTTTTTCCCAAAAGCCTTGTTTTAACTGACACTTTGTGTATACTTTTATTGTTAGTCGCTTGGGTGCCCCCCTCACCCAGGCGACTAACATTTTAACTTCCGTTTCTCAGATAAAATATTGCTATGGCAAACCAATTATTCTTTCTTGAGTGTCTAAACCCCGATTGCGGCTTTCGCTTTCCGCTTGACTTATCCAAATTTGAAGGAAAGGTCTGTCCCCTGTGCGGTGCGGAATTGCAAAAGGTCGTTCCGCAAATCGGGCAATGGCAGCCCAAGTGGAGCTCACCTGCTGACATTCACTTTGTCGGAGTGCTGGATAACATCCGATCTGCACATAATGTAGGGTCCATCTTTCGAACCAGTGAATCAGCAGGACTCTGTCAATTGTACCTCTGTGGCCTGACACCGTCACCTGAAAAGAATAATGCACTTTCAAAATCTGCGTTGGGGGCTGAAGAGCGCGTGGCGTGGTCGGAACACACCAACGCGGTCCGTGTAATCGAACAATTAAAAAATGAAGGCTATCAAGTAATTGCTCTTGAGTGTCTGGAGGAGGCTGAGAATTTGTTTTCTCTGCAGCAGACAAGCAAACCGCCAGCCAAAGTTGCGCTGGTGGTCGGTAGCGAGCCAGCAGGGGTTGACCCTGGCATCCTGGCCATTGCTGATCAAACGCTTTATATTCCAATGGCGGGGCAAAAAACATCGCTTAATGTTGCTGTAGCTTTTGGCGTAGCTGTTTATAGTTTGATGTCATCCTGGTCGTTTGGCAGCACGAGATGAAGACTATTACTAGAGGACATATCCCGTTTACGTAAAACATGTAAAAAAGCCCGCATTATCAAAATGCAGGCTTTTTTATTAATAAGCTTTGATTTAAGGTTGAATCAAGGTGCCAGCAGGGATGGTTGTGTTCTTCGGTATGATCACGACACCCTCACGAACTTTGTAGAGTGGGTGATCGCTTTCGTGTCCTTCTGGGAAGGGTTTGATGACCACGTTATCACCAATGCTGGCGTTTTTATCAATGATCGCACCTTGAATATTGCAGTTTTGCCCAATTCCAAGGGGAGCGCCGTTGTTCAAAACGCCATAGTAATCACAACCCATAACGATCGTGTCTTTGATCACGGTTCCATTTCCGACAACAGAGCGCAGACCGATGACGGAATGTTCAATCACATTTGCATTAATCTCTGATCCTTCAGCGATCAGCACCTGTTTTAATACACAGCCATTTACACGACTTCCAGGCAAAAAGCGGGGATGAGTAAAAATTGGATTTTTGGGGTCATAAAAATCAAAAGCGGGTTTGTCCTCGGCTAATTCCAGGTTGGTCTCGTAGAAGGTACGAATGGTACCAATATCTCTCCAATAGCCTTCAAAATTGAAGCCGTATACTGGTTTTCCTCGGTGAATCATGGATGGGATGATATCGCCACCAAAGTCATCCAGTTTATGGTCGCTATAATCGGGACGCAAGACATCCAGAAGCGTGTCCATCCGGAACATGTAAATACCCATTGATCCTAAATAGGGAGACTCAGGGTCATCCCGGCTCACCAGTTCTGAGAGCAGAGCCGGGTCTTTGGGCTTTTCAGCAAAGCGAGTTATGCGCCCATCTTCATCCCGCTTGAGGATGCCGAAGCGAAAAGCTTCATCTTTAGGCACTGGTTGGACAGCCACGGTAATATCGGCGTTGTTTTCAATGTGAAAATCTGCCATTTTAGCGTAGTCCATGCGATATAGATGGTCGCCAGCCAGGATCAGCACGTGTTTCGCATTTGAACTTCGAATTTCCTGAAGCTGTTTTCGCACAGCATCTGCAGTCCCCTGATACCAGTCGGTATTTTCCATAGTTTGTTCAGCTGCCCAAACCTGGACGCCACCAGAGTGGAAGTTGTCAAAATTATAGGTACGGCTTATATGCCGGTGCAGAGAGACAGACAGGAATTGGGTGAGCACTGAAATTTTAAAAATACCGGAATTAATGCAGTTACTGATTGGAATGTCGATCAAGCGATATTTTCCAGCGATCGGGACAGCTGGTTTTGCACGTTCCGCGGTAAGTGGATATAAGCGTTTACCCTGCCCTCCGCCTAAGATGACTGCGAGAATCTCGTTTGAACTTGGCATAACTCTCCTTTTTTACACGATAAGTGCTATTCAATTTGTTATAAAAAGGTTCCAACCTGTGTTGGTTTTTTTGGTGTTACTACTCTTGAATTGTACTCGTAAATTTGACCACTGAAGAGAGTAATTCTCTGGCTGTTTGAACGCTTTGCTCACCAGGAGAGCCAAGCATCTCAGCCAATTCAGTTACACGCCGCTTGCCTGTGACTTCCTGGACCTGTGTAATGGTACGGTTGTCCAGATTTTTCTTATCCACTTTAAAGTGTTGATCTCCAAAAGCTGCCAACTGGGGCAAATGAGTAACACACATGACCTGGTGGTGCCTTCCCAACTGCCACAGCATGGATCCTACTGTCATTCCGACTCGACCGCCAATGCCACTGTCTATTTCATCGAAAACCAGGGTGGAGATTTGGTCGGCTTCAGCCAATACTTCTTTTAAAGCTAACATTAAGCGTGAGGTCTCGCCGCCTGATGCAATTTTTGCCAATGGTTTAAACCCTTCTCCCGGGTTGGTTTCGATCAATAATTCAACTTTATCGATTCCGTTAAGATCAAAAGCAATTCCATTTTTAATGGGCAGCCCTAAATCGTCTTCCTGTTGATCAATCAGGACCTTTAGCCTGGTTTTCTTCATCTCGAGGAGAGACAACTGTTCTTCCATTTGGGCGCGCATTTTGTTGGCAGCCTGCTGGCGGTTTTCGCTTAATTCTTGAGCCGTTATTGCGAGAGTTTCTTTAACCTGGCGTATTTTTTGGCTGACTTCCTTTATCTGCTCTTCTACGCCTTCGATTTTACTTAACTCTTCCTGTGCAGATGCCAAAAATTTGAGTACAGACTCGATGCTGCCGCCATGTTTCTTTTTGAGGGAGTTGATCAAGTCTATCCGTAGTTCTATCTGATCCAACCTGGCAGGATTAAATTCGATTTGTTCACTGTAGTGGCGCAGTTCAAAGGCAATATCAGCCAAACTGCTCAAAGCCGTTTCTGCCTGGTCTGCCAGGGTTTGCATTTGTGCGTCGATTTTTGCGAGTGAGGCGAGGTCATGCGAAACCGAACCAAGCAAATCGGTGACAGAGCTCGTTTCAGGTGAAGTTTCATCAAGGGTCTGCAGCGCGGATTGGGCATAGCGACTCAGTGTTTCTGCATTAGCTAATCTCATCCGTTCTTTCAGGAGGTTTTCTTCCTCGTTTGGTTTGAGCTTTGCCGCCTCTATCTGACCAATCTGGTAGCGCAGGATGTCTGCCCTCTCTTCGGCACTGGACTGCACGCGTTCTAACTCGAGTAATTCATCTTTTAGGTCAGACCAAATTCGGTAATGCTTTTGATATTCCTGCAAAAGGGTGGAATTGCCTGCGAAACGGTCCAACAATTGGCGATGACTTTTCACTTTCAGAAGAGAAAGGTGTTCAGATTGACCATGCACGTCCACCAGAGCGGCTCCAATTTCGGATTGAATGCTCAGGTTGACACTGCGTCCGTTCACCCGGGCGATGGAACGACCTTCCATCCTTATCTCCCGCGAGAGGGTCAAAAAGCGCTCTTCATCCAGCAACCCTTCCTGCTCCAGCAGTGGTTTCAGCGTATCCAGGGTGGCATCGTCTACTTCAAACACTGCTTCAACAAAAGCCTGGTTGCTGCCGGCACGAACCAGTCCGCTATCCACTCTGGTTCCAAGAACCGCGCTTAGAGCATCAAGGATGATGGATTTACCCGCGCCAGTTTCGCCAGTCAAAACCACCAAACCTGGTTTGAATTTCAGGGTCAGGTCGGTAATAATCGCAAAATTCTGAATATGTAATTCTCGAAGCATATTACCTCAAAGGCGAATGCCTTTCGTCTGAGCATAAGCGGTAGTTGCGACCATCACGTTGTAAACGACACGCCAGATCAGGGGAGTAAGGTTGCCAATGACTGAAACAATTTCAGAGGACATTGTAATAACATTCAACATACCTGGTACCAATAGCGGCAAGCTTCCAATCAAGGCGCCTGCCAATATAGCACTGTTCAGCATTTTACTTCGGCGCTGTTTGACTGCGAGTCGGACTGCTTTGTAGATCAGAGCGCCAATTCCAGGAGCAATCAAAATTGTGAAGAATCCCAGTCTGGGCACGAACCAACTACCCGTAAAAGAAATGATGCCGGAAACAAGGAATCCGATCACAACGTCCAGCCACTTGGTGTTGTCAAAAACTTTCTGCTGTTGGCGGATACACTCCTGACAACGATAGCCCGTTGGTGTCAGGACTGCGGTTTCAGGTGTTATGGGTTTTCCACAACGATTACAGCGCAGCACAGGCGCTTCTTCGGGGCTCATTCCTGCGATTTCGGACTGAGTATCATTAATTTCAGTCATGTTTTTCCGTTTCCAGAATAGGGTTTCGCTGCATCACAGCCGCTAAGTTGCGATAGAAGTAATTGGACTCGCCAAAGCGTACCATCAGCAAAGAATGCTGGTTTGCCTGGATATGGATGCGGTCACCTTCTGCCAGCATTATTGGATCCATCCCATCAATGCTGATAACAACATCGTGAATGATAGAAGGGTAAAGGTTTACTTCAGCGCCTTCAGCTAAAACAACAGCCCGGTCCAGACTGAGATGCGGCGCAATTGGCAAAATCAGCATATTTCGTAGTTCAGGGGGAAGAATTGGTCCGCCAGCAGCGAGCGCATAGCCTGTTGAGCCGGTTGCAGTTGCCACAATGACGCCATCAGCAATATAAGAGTTCATATAGCCTTCATTTAGGTCAACGCGCACTTCGACCGGATGCACATCTTTTCCCCTGCAAACAACTGCTTCGTTGATGACGTCCCATGAACATTTGAGGGAATCGTGAGAAAACAACTCTGTCTTAAGCATCAGGCGTCGTTCCAGGCGATATTCCGCCTTTAACAATTTTTCCAATTTTTGTTCAAGCTCAGACTCGTTTAGTTCCACCAAAAAACCCAGGCGGCCCGACTTGATGCCGAGCAGGGGAATGCCCAACGGCGCGCAGAAATGCCCTGCTCTCAACAAACTGCCATCACCACCAATCACGATCAGGAGGTCGATAGTATTCAAGTCCGGGATAATTTTTGGAGATTCAAAATCAAAATTGAAAGACTTCACGGAAATGCCAGCGTTTGTTAAATATGCTCTGACCTGATCCGCCAGGATATTCGCTTTAGGAACGGCGGTATTGGGCATGAGCATGATGTTTTTGGGTTTAAATGGTAATATTGTCATCTTGGCAGTATTATAGTCGGATTTGTTCGCACGTTGCCAGTTTGAAGGTGAACAAAGGTTCGTAAATCTGTTGAGTGGCAGCTTGCTTTGTGTGGTGGGGGTCATGAATAGCAGTAGTTGCTCCCACCACCTGAATTGAAGATTGTTGACTTGTGCGGAAGAAGTAATGCCCCGCTTGGAAAATACACGAGACCATTAGCGTAGTTCGGAACAAGACACCCTCATCAGGGCAGGATCGCGTTCCTTACGATTGAGATTCTGTTGGAATGGAGCGGACTAGTTCTCTACAATCAAGATTTTATCGCAACGGGACACATTCACCAGGGCAGGGACACGTTCCCTACTATTGGGGTTTTGTCGGAACGGGACACCCTCACCAGGGCAGGACCAAGTTTCCTACAATTGGGGTTCATTTGGAACGGGATACCCTCACCAGGGCAGGATCGCGTTCTCTACAGAAACAAAAAGCCTGTACAATTAGCCTTAACGAATCATGGCAATGCGAACAAAGACTCAACCAGAAAACCCTTTGTGGCAAAAGATCAACCAGCAGCGCTGGATCTTGCCTCTTTTATCGCTGCTCCTCTTTCTTGGGATTTGGCAATTGCTTTATACCCTGTTGAATTTACCCACATTTATCTTGCCCAGTCCGGCAATGGTTTGGTCAAAGTTTCTTGAAATTCTTAAGAACGGAATGTGGTGGCACAACACTTCCTACACTTTGTTAGAACTTGCCCTGGGCTTGTTTTTTGGGAGTGTGACAGCCTCGATTTTGGGTTACATCCTTTCAAAAACACCAGTGCTCGAAAAACTCTTCTCTCCTTTTCTTGTTGGCAGTCAGTCAGTACCGGTAGTGGCAATTGCGCCCCTGATCATCATCTGGTTTGGACCGGGCCTGTTATCAAAGGTACTGATTTGTTCGCTGACGGTATTCTTCCCTGTTTTGGTCAATGTGCTGGTGGGAATGCGCCAGGTTTCGCAAGATTTAAGAGAGTTAATGGATTCCTTTAAAGCCAATAAATGGCAGATACTGCGGCATCTCGAAATTCCTGCTTCTTTGCCGGTTCTTTTAGGTGGGCTGCGTGTGGGGGCAACCCTCTCGGTTATTGGGGCGATTGTGGGAGAATTGGTAGGGTCCGACCGCGGTCTGGGATACCTGATCAACCTGGGACGGGGTCAATACGACACCGCGCTCGTGTTTGTAGCTGTATTCAGCCTCATATTTCTGGCTGCCAGCCTTTATAGTATTGTTTTATTCCTCGAGCGGCGTGCCTTAAAATGGCAAACCTGGCAAGAGATTTAAAGTGGAGATACCTTGAAAAAAAACATAATACCTCTAACAATTCTGATTTTTCTTCTCGTTCTTTCCTCCTGTAAAACCGAAAATAGCAACGAACTGGAAGAAATTACATTTAACCTGACCTACGTTCCCAACATCCAGTTTTCGCCAATTTATGTTTCCATCGAAAAAGGTTTTTTCGCTGAGGAGGGGCTGAATGTAAAGCTTGCCTACGGAAACGAGGCTGACATGGTGGCTTTGGTGGGCTCGAATTACCATCAATTTATGATCGCATCAGGTGAACAAGTATTGCTCAGTCGGGAGCAAGGACTGCCCGTGTTATCCGTTGCTACCTGGTACAAAGATTACCCGGTAGGCATTGTCGCCCTCAAAGAATCCGGAATCAGCGAACCTGCTGACCTGGTGGGAAAAGAGATTGGTTTACCAGGTTTGTATGGCGCCAATTACATCGGGATGGAAGCGCTGGCTGCTCAAACCGGTCTCAAAGCCGATGATTACACATTGGTGTCCATTGGGTTCACCCAGGTGGAAAGTCTGGTGAGCGGCACGGTGGACGCCGTGGTTGTCTATCTGGCAAACGAACCGGTGCAACTGCGTGCCCGTGGTTATGATGTTAACGTGATGGCGGTCCAGGATTACATCGACCTGGTTGGAAACTGCCTGGTGAGTAACGAAACCACTGTAGCCAATAACCCGGAGTTAGCCCAAAAAATGGTGAGAGCCTTCAGAAAGGGGTTGGAATATACTGCAGCCAACCCGGAAGAAGCCTGGACAATCAGTCAGAAATATGTAGATAACCTTACCGAAGAGGTTGCTCCCATCCAGAAAGAAGTTCTCGAAGAATCGATCAGCCACTGGCAAGTTGTGCCAGAGACCAAGGAAGAGCAAGATCAACGTTGGACGAATATGATGAATCTGTTGATTGAGATCGGGCTGATGAAAAATCAACTTGCTATTGAGGATGTGTACACAAATGAATTCCTCCCTTGACGACTCCCTGGTGGTACGCGACCTTAAGGTCAGCTTCCAGGAAAAAGATGGGATGCTGCAGGTATTGGAGAGCATCAGTTTCAGGCTCCAAAAAAACGCCTTCGTCTGTCTGATCGGACCATCCGGCAGCGGCAAGAGCACGCTCCTGCGGACGCTGGCGGGCTTGATTCCTTATGAGTCTGGATTCATCGATTTCCCCGATTTGCATGACCGCAAGGCTCGGACTGGGTTGGTATTCCAGAAAGCCAACCTGATGCCCTGGCGAACACTGGTAGAAAATATTGCCCTGCCCTTGGAACTTGCCGGCACTCCCCAGTCTGAGATCGACAAAAAGGTCAAAGAGATGGTTGATCTGACCGGATTGGAAGGATTCGAAAAATCCTGGCCGCACGAGCTTTCGGGTGGCATGGCCCAACGGGTGGCTATTGCCCGCTCACTGGTCCAGGATCCGGACATTTTGTTTCTGGACGAGCCCTTTGGTTCGCTGGACGAATTGACCCGCGAGCGGATGAGCGAGGAGTTACTACGCATTTGGAACGAAAAGCGCAAGACAATTTTGATGGTGACCCACTCCATTCCTGAAGCTGTTTTTCTGGCAGATCGTGTGTTGGTATTATCTGGTTTTCCGCAGGGAATTGTCCTGGACCTGCCTGTTGATCTGCCCCGTCCACGCGATGACCAACTGCGTTATACCCCGGAGTTCGCCCAGGCAGCGGCGACATTGCACGAACATTTAAAAATTTAGTTAGTGGTACTGCTTGAATATTGTCGGCTTCTTGTCAACTTGCCTTTGTAGTCCTAAGATTGGCGTAAACGAAAGGCAGAATGCCGTTCTCGAGACTGCCTTTATGGTATAGTTTAATTTCAATTCTCACAATGGAGTGACTGTTCATGTATCTTGCAATTGAAGGTGTCATAGGGGTCGGCAAAACTACCCTTGCTCGCATGCTCCATCCTACTTTTAATGCCGATATCCTTTTAGAAGTCTTTGAAGAGAACCCATTTCTAAGTAACTTTTACAGTGACCGCAGTCGCTATGCTTTCCAAACCCAGATATTTTTCCTGATGAGCCGTTATCATCAGCAAAACAAAGTTATTCCCGGCGCGTTGGCGGCAGGACATACGATCATTTCTGACTATACGTTTGATAAAGACGCTCTTTTTGCTGGCATCAATATCACCGGAGACGAGTTGGAGGTGTATCACAAGGTTCACTCTGCCCTGGCAGACAAAATTCCTGACCCGGATCTGGTGATCTACCTGAAAGCCAGTCTGGAGACCCTGATGAACCGCATCGCCCACCGAGACCGCTCCTACGAACGAAACATGGATCCGGCGTATATCAGTGAGTTAATGGATGCCTACGAACGCTTCTTTACCCAGGATAAATGGCAAGGCCGCGTTTTGAGCATCGAAACTGATGACTTGAATTTTATTGCTGACCCGGCAGACCTGGACTATATCATTAACCGCATCAAACAAGCTCTGCATTTGGCTCCGTATCAACAAAGCCTGCCGTTAGAATAGGAGATTTTGTGAGAATCAACCAGCAAATGCTGATAAAAATTGCAAAAGAACACGTTGCAAAAAGGGCTCGAAGAGAAAAAGATTTGGTGGCAGTCTATCTGACAGGCTCAGTTTCAGATGGCGATCCCTTGTTGGGCGGCAGTACCGATATTGACCTGATTTTTGTACACAAAGAAGAGCCGCCACTCAAGCGAGAAGTGCTGCGTGTGACTTACGAAATTTCCCTGGATATCGAACATCATCATCAATCTTTTTATACCTATCATCGTCGTTTGCGCCAAAATCCATGGATTGGCTTTGCACTCTGCAATCACCAAAACATCCTGCTGGATCAAGATCACTGGCTTGAATTTATCCAGGCAAGTGTCAGTGCCCGCTTTGACAGTCCAGAAAATGTCTACAAACGCTCTGAACAGTTTGCCGAAAAAGCTCGCGCGCTTTGGTTCGACCTGAACGACCCACAGGAAATAGATTGGGAAGATTGGATCACTCTCTATTTCAAGGCGGTTGGCGCGGCTGCCAATGCAATCGCTTGCCTGAACGGACCCGCCCTGACCACCCGACGATTTATGCTCGATTTCACCAGCCGGGCAGAAACCTTGGAAAGACTACCGTTGGTTGGAGAATTGACGCGTTTGCTCGGTAATGAAAACATGAACGATGAGCTTTTTAACGAATGGCGAAAAATTTGGGCAGAAACCATTGAAGCCGCCAACGAGAAGGAAAATTGCCCACCAAACATTGCAAAGGTGAGAAAAGCGTATTTCCTGCAGAGTGTCGATGCCATGGCGGAGAGCGGAACACTGCATGCCGTGCTCTGGCCAATGATCGAAACCTGGCAGCAAGCCCTGACCTGCCTTGAGGACGAAGAGTATCACCAGAGATGGCAAGAATTCCTGAAAGCGCTTGGTTTTCAGAAAGAGAACAAGGAAGAGCTGCTGGGTAACGTGGACCAGTTCATAGACCAGGCAGAACGATTGCTTGAGGACTATAAGAACGAATACAATCTCTAATAGATTTGTGGATAACTCGTACTTTTCTGGGGATAAACACCTACATTTTGTGTATAAAAACTGCTAATAATTCCCTGCTTTGTCGTTGATAACCTGCGGATTGGTTTTGAATAAGTTTTCCTGATTTGATAAATTCAAAAAGTCAAGCAGGAAAACGTGGATAAGCTACCTTATATCCACAGCGCTTCTGAATTTTAAGAAATGGTTGTTAGCTTCTCGTTGGAATACCTCAAATTGCGCGATAGCAGCACACTTTCCCCGTTATCCCCAGACTCTATTACTAAATACTACTTAATATATAAAAAGAATAAATGAATATTTAATATTTACCTCTTTTCTTATCACATACACCCATTTACATTTTGAAAGCTATCAAAAATCACTCTGCAATCATGATCGGCATAAATAATTGATAAGGAATAAAAATTTCAACAACACTGACCAGACCTGGGTTGCTTGGATTTCCATTATCTTGAGTGTCCCAAGCCTGGAAGAATATTCGATGATTGCCGGGCGAAAATAGAGCAAAATTGAGTTCAAGATCAAAGTCGGAAACATAGTCATAATTTGCATTTTGAACTAAGTTTGGGATCGTATAAAGGATTACCTGAGGATGCCATGGCGGCAAGTCAATAGAGAATTGAACGTTTTTTACCTCGCTGTAAACATCTGCGCCTTCAAACCAGGTTAAATAGTCGTTTGCACTGCCTTGAATAGTGATACTGCTGATACCCTGGTGGACATTCTCAATCTCAATATCTGGTCCATAAGCTTGATGATATGGGTCGGCACTGATATTTAGGGCACGATATAGGGCGGCAATATTGTTTTCAACCAAATTTTCATCAAAATACCAGCAAAAGCTAGTATAGCCACCTACATATTTATCTCCCATACTAAAAACCAAAGATGGAATATCGAGTGTGCCGTAGGCATAATCGATTAGCGTACCGTGAGAAGGTTGATGGTGTGGATCGCCCTGAGGGATTGGAACAGAAAGCGTGTTGTAAGCGATTTTTTCAGCTAAGGTGTAAAGGTCATTTAAGTGAGGGTTTTCAGCGGTCGGGTTGGACAGGAAAGGACTGAGAATTTCATTCTCGTAACTGTCCAGATGAAGCAGCAGAATTGGTTCCGGCTGGTTGGCAAGGTCTTGCAGGTAAGTAATGATAGCTTGAGTTTCAGGCTCGCTTGCTGCTGTTTCACCACTATAAGCAGGATCGCATGGTCCAACTTCTGAAGGGATCCAATCATAAGGAAAATTATGGTTCAATCGGACGCCAATATCCTGGCTCGAGCAGGCATTATTGGTGTTGTTCTGCCAGGTGATGTTATCACCATCCTCAGCTTGAGTTTCCGCTTTTGCGCGTCCGTCCGGATTTGCCAATAAAATCACGTGCAGCTCAAAATGATCAATCATCCAGGCACTTTCTGTTTTTTCATTGTAGTTTGCGAGCAGCTGCTCTGCGAAACGTAGGTTCAATTCCACTGGTGCAAAGGAATTTGCGCGCAGTCCACTCAATAAAACCAGGCGTGGTTTGTAGGTATCAATCGATTGATTGGTAATTTTTAGGACATGAATGGGCTGGTTTTCCGTCGAATAGCCTATCGTGGAGAGCTGGACTAAGCCAGGATACTCGCTGCTGAGAGTTTGAAGGCTCTGGCTGATCGAAGCGCTATCCCGATAGCAATCAAAGCCGGGAATGGTACTTTGAGGCTGGTATTCAGCCTGAATAGTGGAGAAAGAACTAAAAATTACGATCCCCAATGATAAAAGTAAACTAAACAAAACTGATTTCTTGGTCAACAATGCCTCTCTTAATCAGGAAATTCCTGCTGTGATATGGGTGGAAAAGAACAAGGCTGTGCAGCAATTATTCAGTAAGTACTTAAATTTTACACGGGAGTGAAAAGATTGTTATGATTAAAAACAAGAAAAGGAGTTTTGCAATGACAGGAACTGATTGGCTGCTTAACCTGTGTGTGCCGACCCTGCGTGTGGCGGATGTCAGTTTTAATACTGCCCAAATTTTGCAGATTCTTAAAGACAGCAGCTCCAGTTCCGGGCGCAAACAACTTTGCCTATTCCCTCAGCTGGCTTTGAGCGGCAGTACCTGTGGGGATCTCTTCTTTCAATCCTTACTGACGCAGGCAAGTTTGCAAGCGCTCGCAATAATTGAAAACGCGATTGTTAATACTGACTTGAGCGTGGTGATTGGGCTGCCACTGCTATTGGAAAACCAACTCTACGACGCGGTGGCGGTGATCGAGCCGCAGGGACTGCGCGGATTTGTTCTCAACCAAGAGCCTGAACCCCGTTATTTCCAGGTTCCGCATGAAAATACCCCCTCTAACATCAATTGGAAGGGTCGCTCAATAGAAATTTTCGAGCAGGGTCGTTTGGATCTTCCCTCCCTGGGTGTGGAACAGGTTCAGATCTTGATTGGTAAACTTCCGGATGAACGACTACCAGCTGATGAGAAACTGATTCTCAATCCGACCGCCCTTCCAGCACTGGCAGACAGTACCAATGATCTTGTTTTCCAAGGGTTTTCGAACCAAAATAAAGGACTCTTGGCTATTTGTTCCGCTGGAGCGGCTGAATCCACTGGAGAAGAGGTATTCTCCGGGTTGTGCCAGGTTTGGCAAAACGGAAAACTGCTGGCTGAGGACAGCGAACTTAGCTTTGAAAGTAAGGTCATGCAAATTGACACTCAAAGTCAACTGACCGAACAACCTCTTTCCAAAAACAACCAGCGTAATCCCATGCTGCCATTTTTACTGATCAAGGATCAGGATAAGCAATTGGAAACAGCCTTTGAGATCCAAACTACCGGCTTGATGGGACGCATGAGGCATACAAAATCCGAAAAATTGGTGCTGGGAATCAGTGGAGGTGCCGATTCGTCCATAGCCTTCTTTATATGCTGCCACGCGCTGGAACAGTTAGGATTGCCTATAGAGAATTTGATCGCTGTTTCCATGCCCGGACCTGGCAGTTCCGTTAACTCACAAAAAAATACGGTTGACTTAACAAATCTGGCAGGAATAAAACAGCGCGTTATATCAATTACAGCTGTCACATCCGAACATTTGATGACAATTGGTCACCATGGTACGGCGGATGTGACTTATGAAAATGCCCAGGCACGTGAACGAACCAAGATATTGATGAACCTGGCTAATTTACAGAAAGGGCTGGTCATTGGAACCGGTGATTTGTCTGAAATTGCTTTGGGTTGGTCAACGTACAATGGCGATCAGATGAGCATGTATAACGTCAATGCCGGCTTGCCCAAAACGATCCTGCTGCGGCTATTGCCTTGGGCGGCAGAACTGCTTTTTGGAGTGGAGGGCAGAAATGTTGCGCAGCGAATCGTGGAAGCGCCCATTTCGCCCGAATTGCAGCCTCTGGCTCCGGATGGAAGTTTACGCCAGGCTACTGAAGACGTGTTGGGTCCTTACCTTTTGCACGACTTTTTCCTCTGGCATGCCATCCAAGAGCGCAAAACCCCAGACCTTATTTTTGCAGAGGCTAACCAGGTGTTTGCGGGTGACTATGAGCCCAGTTATATCCTTAAAACTCTACAAACCTTCTACCAACGCTTTTTCCGCCATCAATTCAAGCGTACTGCCGCGCCTGATGGTCCGCGGATCTTCAGTTTGAGCCTGTCAGCGCATACTGGTTGGCGCATGCCGTCTGACGCCAGCCCATCTTTATGGCTTCACCAGCTTGACCAGATTCAAAAAACAATCCACACAGGCGATAACGTTCAATGAGAAAACAACTTTTACTGGTTTTTGGAACTTCAGCCGACCCTCTTCACGAAGGTCATGTGGAATTAATTGTTGACGCAGTCAAAGCGCTGACAGCCCGCGGCTGGAAGGTGGCAGAGGTTGTGCTGATGCCGGTGTTCAGGCATCACAACATTCGCGAGGGCATCAAACGCTCGTTGGCCCTGACTTTTGACCATCGCTTCGCTATCAGCCAACTGGCAGCCGACGAACTTGCCCGGACACTTGATGGCTTGGTTGAAAAAGTGAGCGTCAGTGATCTGGAACGTGAATTAGTCTGGCAGAGTAACCGACCCAACTTTACCGCTGAGACAATGGAAGCATTGCGAGCGCGCACCGATCCTACCCTCGAGCTGGCATTTTTGATCGGCGCAGATAGTTTCTCAGGCGAGAAACCTAACTTTTTGCAGTGGTATCGCTGGAAAGACTTGATCAAAGACGCTATGTTGGTGATCAGTCCCCGCGAGGGCTTTGACCCGAACCGGGATTTCATCAAAAACCTGGTTGAACAGGGCGGAAAGATCGTCTATCTCGAAGAAATCGTGATTTTTGATGTCTCGTCCAGCAATATCCGAGCCAGGCTTGAAGAGGGTGCTGATCCATCGGATTTGGTTGAAGAAGGAATCCTAAACCATGAAATTGCAGAATATATTGTCCAAAATGATGTCGTCAGTGTTTGGAAGCAGATTGACACCAAAACACCAGTCCAGGTTGTAACGGAGAGCATAATGGAAACCGATAATCTTGAAACCCGCATAGGGAAACGCTTGTTTGAGCAAAAACTAACGCTTGGCCTGGCAGAAAGCTGCACCGGTGGGCTGATTGGGCACCGGCTCACCAACGTGCCCGGTTCATCGGAATATTTCATGGGCAGTATTGTCTCCTATGCCTACCAGGCAAAAGTCAAACTGTTGGGGGTCAACTGGGAAACCCTGCAAAGCTATGGTGCCGTAAGCAGCCAGACCGTGCTTGAGATGGCGCAGGGCGCGCGCCGGGCATTTAACAGCGATATCGGGCTTTCAGTTTCCTGCATTGCTGGACCGGGCGGGGCTACCACCAACAAGCCAGTTGGCACCAGCTGGTGCGGGCTTTCAACCCCGGAGGGTGACTGGTCTTATCATTTTCAACTGGAAGGCGATCGGGAATCGATCAAAGCGCAACTGGCACAGCAGGCGCTGGAAAAATTGAGCGAGTATTTAGAGAAACATTCAGGCGACAGCAACTCACACTAATCGATGAGATATATCTCGCAGCAAACTGAGCAAGAAATCGAGGAGGAAAATCTCCGCGCCCGCCAAATCCGTTGGCCCTCTTTTATGCCATTTTTCTGGTTTGGTCTGGCCGCTGTCTGTGGTCCGTTTGCAGCCGAAGAACTCGATTTCCCCTGGTATTGGTGGGCACTTTTAGGTTCAGGGGCTTTTCTGTTTGCTATTCTACGAAGAAAGCCCTCGATGAGCGTGCAGACAGTCCGCCGTTTTCCTGCGTCGTTGGCATTGGCAGCTTTCGCTCTGACCGCAATGCTCTACCAGCTCAGTTTGCCGCAGGCAGAGCCAAAAAACCTTCTGTATTATCACAATAAGGGCAATCTGGCGATCACTGCTCTGGTGGTTGCGCCGCCTGAAATGAAGCAAAACAGCCTGCAGGTGCTGGTGGAATCTCGATCACTGCGAGCGGAAGACCTGGCAGTGCGGGAGCCTGAGGTGAAGGGAAAGATCATCTTTTACCTTCCTTTGGGTACCGAAGTAAGTTATGGTGATCTGGTTGAAATTGAAGGCGAATTGTTTCCTCCGGACGAAGGTACCGATTTTTCCTGGCGGGAGTACCTGAAACATCAAGGTGTCTATTCAACGATGCAGTATCCTCGTTTTGACCTGATCGAAGTAAACCAGGGCAACCCATTGAGAGCAGTTCTCTATCGTCTGCGGGAAAAAGGGGGACGAGTGTTGAGTGCAATTTTCCCCAGCCCGGAAGACAGCCTTCTAAAAGGGATCCTCTTGGGTGACGAAAGCAGCATTTCGCCTGCTCTGTCAGATGCCTATCGCCTGACGGGTACCAGCCACATCATCGCAATATCAGGTTTTAACATGTCGGTGTTGGCAGGTTTGGTGAGCTTGTTTTTCACCCGCCAATTTGGGCGAAGGAGAGGCGCCCTGGTGACGATATTGCTTCTGGGAAGTTACAGCCTTTTAGTTGGCGCAAGTGCTTCGGTTGTTCGGGCAGCTTTCATGGGCTCATATGCTGTGCTCGGCAACTCGATTTCACGGAAAGGGAACACGCTTAACAACCTCGGCGTCAGCGCTCTGCTGATGGTTGTGTTAAACCCGCATCTTCCCTGGGATTTGGGTTTCCAGTTTTCAGTTTTGGCAACCCTGGGATTGTCTTTGTTTGCCGGACCGTTAAGAGCGCGCCTGGAGCACTGGCTGGGTCAGAGGCTGGAACAAAAAAGAGCACTGGCTGTCAGCAGTCTGGTTTCAGAAACTATCCTGCTCACCATGATTGCTCAGGCTTTAGTGTTACCCTTGAGCATCTGGCACTTCAGAGAGGTGTCCTGGCTTTTTTTGATTGCAAACCCCGTGATTTTGCCGGTTCAGCCGGCAGTGATGATTTTGGGATTGGCGGCGATGGGCGCGGGGCTGTTGTGGCTGCCGCTTGGACGTGTTTTGGGTTGGACAGCCTGGCCCTGGGTAGCGTATAGCAACCGCATGGTTACCTGGCTGGCAAGTCTCGCGCCTGAAAGTTTGACCTTACCACAAATAGACTTTTTTTGGGTGTTGTTGTACTACCTGGCTTTGTTCTTAATTGTTTTCCGTCCAAAATCAGGCAAACTTGCCAAAAATTTTATCCAACCTCAATATTTGTTGCCTGCCCTGACTGGCTTGACACTTGTTGTTTGGTTGATGGTAAGCTCTGCTCCTGATGGAAAACTACACATCACCATTCCAAATAAGAGTGAACAAAGTTTTGTCTTTATTGAAGCAGGGCAAGGAGAGACGCTGTTGGTGGCGGGCAGCGCCGGCTCTGACAGCCTGATCGACCAGGTTTCAAAACACCTTCCACTCTTTTCAAATGACCTGGACAGCCTGGTAATTCCAAATTGCGGCAGAGCGAGTCTTTCCGGCTTGTTCGTATTGGCAAATAAACTGGATATCGGGCAGGTGCTGTGGGGCTGTGAGCCTACCGCAAATCAAACCAGCCGCAACTTGTATGAAAGCCTGTCCCGGAAGAACATCCCGCAACATCTTTTTGAAAAGTCTGATTTGTTAATAACGGAAAATGTCAAGTTTTCTCTCTTGAATGGGGAGGAAGAAGAGACAGGGATGTTGCTTGAATATGGGCAATTAACCTGGAAAATACTTCCCACAGACAGCCAAAAAGAGGATAGTTTTGCAAACAATGCTGAAACCCAACTAGCTGTTATTAAATCTGAAGCATTTTCTCTATATTTAACTTGCCAGGAAGAAGTGTGTTTAACTGATCCAAAAAGCTTGCCAACAACCACGAATAATTCGACGGCTTCGTGGACAGAAATCGTCAGTGATGGGATCAATTTTTGGTTGACCACACCATGAAGTCAGATGCGTTTCAAGTTTTCCAAAAAATTTTCAGTAAGCGTTGGTTCTGGTCTATCTGAGAATCAACAGCAGGTATAAAATGAGAGGCTTAAAAACAAAAACCGGCAAGCGCCGGTTTTTGTTTTCTAGTTTCTTGAATTACTTCTTGGCCACTGCCCGATAGATGATCAGAACAATGATGGCGCCAACAACGGCTGCCAGTAAAATTCCAACCAAACCGGTTGTACTCAAGCCGAGTAGCCCGAAGATCCAGCCGCCCAGTAAACCACCCAGAATACCAGCAATGATGGCGCCTAAAACGCCAACTTTCACGCCGGGTACGACGAGGTCAGCCAACCATCCAGCTACACCACCAACAACAATACTCCATAACCAATTTAATCCTTCAAACATTTTTACTCCTTTTTCTATATAACGTTAAAAATTATTTAACTTACTGTTAAAAATAGTACAAGAATAGATTTGCAAAAGCAATAATCGAGCTTATACAATACCTACTCGTTCAACTTAAAGAACACTGTAGCATATAATTAGATAGCAAAAAATGAAAAAATGGATTAGGCTGACAGGAAAAAAACCTTAGAAGGATTACCGCTCAAGGAATTTCATGGATAAATTTATTGTAATTGCAGGCAATATTGGCGCAGGAAAAACAACTTTGGTCGAAATTTTGAGCAACAGGCTGGGCTTTGCGCCTTTTTATGAGCCGCATGAAGAAAACCCTTACCTGGCAGATTTTTATGAAGATATGGAAAGTTGGTCTTTTCATTCCCAGGTCTATTTTCTCACCCGACGTTTGAAGATCCATAAAGAACTGCTTCTGGCAAAAGGATCCGTAGTTCAGGACCGCAGTGTTTATGAGGACGCTGAGATCTTCGCGCGAAACCTGTTTCTACAAGGCGATTTCAGTACACGTGATTATGGTGTTTACCAGGACCTGTACCATATCCTCGCTTCTTTGCTGCCGCCACCCAACCTGATGGTCTACCTGAGGGCTTCGGTAGAGACGCTCCAGCAGCGAATTGCCAAACGAGGGCGGGAATATGAAGCTGGGATTTCGAGGGATTACCTAAGCCGCCTCAATAAGCTTTATGAAGATTGGATGACCTCTTTCGACCAATGCCCGGTACTGATTATTAACAGTGACGACCTTGACCTGGTTTCAATTCCCCAACACGTTGACCAGGTGGTTACCTGGGTGCAAAACAAACTTACCGGACGGACAGAAGTACGCTTATAACTTTCCACCTATATCAAAAAAAGAAACGGGACGGCTTCCATGCCGTCCCGTTTGTGAACTTATTGAAAATTAATTGCTCAACAAATAAGCCAAAACCCATTTCGTGGTATCCACAAGTGCATCGGTATGAGTGCGCTCATAGTGGTGGGAGCTGTCCACCCCGGGTCCAATCAAGGCAACGGCTGCGTTGCCGCCCGCTCGCCAGTAGGCTTTCGCGTCCGAACTATAGTGGACATAGGTGTCAACCTTGACCGGGATTTCATAGGTGACTGCCAAATCGCGTAGTTTATTCGACAACTCGTGATGGTATGGTCCGCCCGCGTCTTTCACGCAAATGCTGGCGTGGTACTCGTCCGAAGCCTGCCCATCACCGATGGCAGCCATATCCAGGGCTACCAGTTCGTCCAGCCCCTCGGGGAAGTCGCTGCTGCCGCCGTGCCCCACCTCTTCAAAATTACTGATCAGAAAACAGGTATCAATGGCTGATTTGAGGTTGGCGTCGTGGAGCGCCTTGATAACAGCCATAATATTTGCAACACAGGCTTTATCGTCAAGGTGGCGCGATTTCACAAAGCCATTAACAACTTCAACGCGCGCGTCAAAAGAAACAAAATCGCCTACTTCGATCCCCAATTGACGGGTTACTTCAGCGGTCGTGACGCGCTCGTCCAGGCGCACTTCCATGGTCAGGTTGTCGCGCTTGCCATCGCGTACATTTTCATAGACATGCACTGAAGCTTCATGGGGGAGCAGGCTGCCTCGGACGGTGCCATTACGACGGGTATGCACCAGGCAGTTTTCGCCTTCGATGCTGCCCCAGGCAAAACCGCCTACACTGGTCAGTTCGAGCCTGCCAGAAGGTTTAATCTGGCGAACCATTGCACCCAGGGTGTCAACGTGGGCAGTGAGCGCGCGCTTTGGACCTGTTTCTGAAGGCACTTCGGCTTGCAAGGTCAGGTAAAGAGAACCTTTTTTCGTGCGTTCAACTTTTACTTCCGGATACTTTGCCACTTCCTGCTCCACCAGTGATATTGCCGCATTGGCAAAACCGGTTGGGCTGGCTGTATCCAGCAGCTTAGTCAAAAATTCAATCATATATGGGCTGTCAATGTTGGGTAAGACTGGTTTATCGTTCATGGCTATGCTAATAACTCCTGGTTGTTTTCAAATGCTGCCAGTTTCTCGCGCCATTCTTGCGAGACTGGCATGGAATGGTCCTCGGCTTGATTATAGGCTACCATCACTACTTCACCCCGGGCAAAAACGGTTTGGTTCTCGCTGTTTTCCACCTGGAAACGGAAACGCAGGCTCTTGGAGCCCAAGTGTCCGACCTTGATCCCGACCCGAACCGGGTCGTCAAATTGGATGGAAGCCAGGTAATCGATCTTGACCGAAGCCACCACCATGCCAAAGCCTTCGCGGATGGTGCCGTCCCAAATGCCGCTGGCGCGATAGTAGCCTGTGCGGGCGGTCTCAACATATTCAAGTATGGAGACGTTATTGACATGTTGCAGGGTATCGAGGTCAGCATAGCGGACTTTGATTTCTTCGTAATAAGGGAATTCCTGGGGATGAGAAGGGGTGATCGTGGTCATAATTAGCTCCTATTTGTGCAATTATACAGGTATAGAGAAGGAATTGCCTGAGCTGTTCAATTAAAAAGCCACTGGTTCATTTCATTCACTGTCTTAGGGCTTGAACCCACAAAAATTAACTTGTTAACTTAAATAGAATACTCCCAAAGCATCCCAATTCGCGATGCATATTCGTTTTTGTAATTTACACAAGATCAACCTGAAGCTTTTCCCGAAAGCCTGTGCTCAAGATTTTACACAAAGAGACAGTTTTTCCCCGAGGCTGATGTATACTAAGCCCATTGCGAAAAAACGAGTAAAGGACAATTATGACAGAAAAAACGTATACCCAATCCCCCTGGAGTCTGAAAGAGCTGTTTGACAGTTTTGAAGACCCGAAAATTGAAGAGACTTACCAAACCCTGACCAGGAATGTAGAACAATTTGAAAGCTATCGCGATGAACTGAGCCCGGATATCTCCACCGAACGCTTTTTGGAAATCATCCGCGGTTGGGAAGAGAGCCAGAAGCTTGGCTACAAACTTTATGGTTTCTCTTCGCTCAGTTTTGCTGCCAACACCCAGGACCAAAAAGCCCAGATCGGCATATCGAGAGTTCAGCAATTCTTAGCTGAGATCGAAAACCGTACGCTCTTCTTCTCTTTGTGGTGGAAGGCATTGGATGACCAAAACGCAGCCCGGCTGCTGGATGCCAGCGGTGACTATCGCTACTTTTTAGAGCAAATCCGGAATATGAGGCCTTATACGCTCAGTGAAGCTGAAGAAAAGGTGATCAACATTAAGAATGTTACTGGCAATTCCGCTATGGATATGCTCTACGATTCATTGACCAACCGCTATGTCTTCAAACTTGAAATTGACGGTGAAGCCAAGGAAATGACACGGGGTGAGTTGATGAGCCTGGTAAAGACGTCTGATCCCGACCTGCGCGCGAAGGCTTACCAGGAACTGTATCGTGTTTATGGTGAAGATGCCTCCATTCTGGGTCAGATTTACCAGAACATCGTGCGAGACTGGAAGAACGAGCATGTTGGGCTGCGCGGCTATAAAAGCCCCATCTCAGTACGCAACACCATCAACGACCTGCCTGATGAAGTCATCGATACCTTGCTCGAGGTCGCTCGCAAGAATATCGGAATTTTCCACCGCTACTTCAAACTGAAAGCACGCAAGATCGGCATGGACAAACTACGCCGCTATGATATTTATGCGCCGATAAGCGAATCTGACAAGCGCTACAGCTATGATGAAGCCACCGCGATGACCTTTGAAGCGTTTGAACGCTTTGACCCCAAATTTGCCGGGTTGGCAAAACGTGTATTTAATGAAGAACACGTTGACAGCGAAGTGCGCAAAGGTAAGATGAGCGGTGCTTTCTGCTCTACCCTGGGTCCGGACCTGACCCCCTGGGTAATGCTTAACTACCAGGGCAAGGCTGACGATGTTTCCACTATGGCACACGAGTTGGGGCACGCCATCCATTCCATGATGGCAGAAGAACACAGCATCTTTACCCAGCACGCTTGTTTGCCGTTGGCAGAAACTGCCTCCACTTTCGGCGAGATGACCCTGACGGACCTGCTGTTAGAGCGCGAAACGGATGAAGGCGTCAAGCAGGATATTCTTTTCGGGCAGTTGGACGATGCATTCGCGACCATTATCCGCCAAATCTACTTTGCTTTGTTTGAACGCGAAGCACACGAGATGATCGCTAACAACGCCTCGGTAGACGAGCTGAACGAAGCCTACCTGGCAAACCTGAAAGAGGAATTTGGGGATGCGGTGGAGGTCCCGGATGAATTCAAGTACGAATGGGTCTCGATCCCGCATATTTATGGCACGCCATTTTACGTTTATGCTTATGCCTTCGGTCAGCTGCTGGTGTTTGCGTTGTACAAACGCTACCAGGAAGAGGGCGAAAGCTTCAAACCAAAGTACATGCGCATCCTCTCAGCGGGTGGCTCGATCGCCCCTATCCCGCTGCTGGCAGAGACTGGCATGGACGTCACCAAAGCCGAATTCTGGCAAGGCGGTTTTGATGTGATTGAAGGAATGGTTGCCAAATTAGAGAATTTTTAAATAATTTCCAAAAGAAGAGCGGGACATGTTGATGAACACGTCCCGCTTCTATTATCTTACGCAGATTTCCTAAGCGCTATGGCTTTAAGCATCCAATTGGTACAACCAACACATCATCAGTCCGCTTGTAAGCATATTGTCCTGCTGTCAACACCATAAGAAAATTAGGTGGACGTAGTTTGTTCTTTGCGATGAGATTTTTCAACTGGAGAAGGTGTTCAGAAGCTTCATTTATTTCCAAGCTGCCTAGTTTAGCCTCTATCAAACCGTAGCTGCCGTTATTTAGATGAAGTACTATATCGCATTCCAAGCCATAACGATCTCTGTAATAAGAAATTTCACCCCCTTGCATTGCTGCATAGATTTTCAGGTCACGTATACAAAGACTTTCAAAGAAAAATCCCAATGTCTGCAAGTCGTCGAGTAATTGAGAAGGTGTCAGCGCTAATGCCGCTACTGCGATAGAAGGATCAACAAACCCCTTTTTCGCGGTAGATCGCATAGTTGTTGATGACCGGATAGTCGGATTCCAAGCTGGAGTATCTTGAATCACAAAAAGCGACTTTATAGCCGTTAAGTATCGATAAAGAGTTGATTCATCCATTGTCAAGTCGTTGGCGGTAATATCTTTTAAAATACTCCGGTTACTTGCCAAAGTTGAAAGATTCCTTGCGTAGGATCTAAGTATCGCACGAACACGGTCCGGGTCGCTGATAGAAGGATCAGTTCCTCGAGCGTCATCGCTGCAGATTGCTTCAACGTAAGATCGTGGTACCAAGAGAGATGCTTTTTCACTGAGTCCAATGGAAGCTGGCCAACCACCACGGCAAATTGCAAATGCGAGACTCTCAACACTCAAATCGCTCTTCGCCCCAGCGAAGTCCTGCTTTGAAAACAATGATGACAGCGAAACAGTTCCATTCGATTCGTTTGATTCGAAAAGGCTCATTGGTCCCATATCAATTTTTGCTATCCGACCAGTACCACTATGAAGAATCTGGTCATGGTTGATGACTGTGGAGCCGGTAAGTATGAACTGACCCACTCTTTGTCTTTCATCAACTGCGCTTCGAACTGCATCCCACAAGACAGGTGCCATTTGCCATTCGTCAATCAGTCGCGGAGTGTCCCCCTCCAGCAATCGCGACGGCATAAAATTTGCCATGTCAAGATATGCTCGGAAGTTATTCGGATCCTGCATCCGTAACACCGAATTAGCTTTTTGTTCAGCAGTAGTGGTTTTACCGCACCATTTTGGCCCTCTAATGAGCACTGCTCCAAAAGCCTCAAGATACTCTTCGAGGATATTATCAATTACCCTGGGCAGATATTTAGCCATCTCACCTTTCTAGATCAAATTAATTCTACTGTAACCAATAATAACATAAAAAGAGACATTTGGGGATAACCGTGAGAGACTTTTGGGGGAAATCGTGAGAGACTTTTGGGGGAAATCGTGAGAGACTTTTGGGGCAGCATTATCTCTCTACTCAAACACACCCGCTTCGACGTAATAGCGCTTGCCCTCACGGCTGGCGAAGAAGGCAACCATGTTCTTGTAATGCGCAGGGTTATAAACGCTAAAACCGCAGCAATAGTGGTGGGCGACTTCATCAAAACCGAGCATCACTTCCTCCCCGGCATAGTTCAATCCAATCTCAAAACCTTTTTTGAAGAAGTAGAAAGGCTCGCCGGCTAAGATCTGGAAGCCGAACGTTTCGTCGTATCCGAATAATTGGCTGAGCGACTCTCCGCTCCTGTAGATCTCACCCTGGGTTATGCCTTTGAAGATGTTCCCCTCAGTTTCATACGCGACATGCGCCATCTCCATATACCAGTGCTCCCCATGCACCCAGACGCCAAAAACCGCATCCATCGCGGCAGAATAAGAAAAATCTCCGGCGGGAACGCTCAGGATAACCTCGTCATCCAACCTGACCTCCACGGTCGCTTCTGCTATGAGATTGATGTTGGTGACCGCAGTCAGTACTTTCTCCTGGAACAATGGTGCTTCCTCGTAATGAACCAAATCCTTGCGTTCAGATTCATGCCTTTTCATCACCCATCCGGGCAGAGAACCGGTTGGCCTCGATTGAATATGATCGTCGTCCGGCCATGAGCCGTCTTCCAACCAGTACGCTTCCACCGTAAGCCCCGCGCCAGAAAGGTCCATAACGGTTGTGTCGAAGGCGGAAAAGAGACCCATTTCAACGTAATACTCAACTTCGTTCCTCTGGGCAAAGAAGGTCACCATGGTCAGATACGCTTTGGGGTTGAAGGCTGCCCCACTGCAACAGGCATAATGCGAAACACTTTCAAAGCCGAGTTGGTATGTTTCCCCGGCGTAATTAATGCCGATCTGCCCGTCTTTACTAAAGAAGTAAAAGGGCTTGTCGTCCAGGGGCTGGAATCCAAAAGTTTCATCGTAGTCATACTGCTCATTGAGCGAAACCCCATTCACGAAGATTTCTCCCCGGGTTATGACTTTGACGCCGTTACCATCAGTTTCAAGCTCAACGTGCGCCACTTCAGCGTACCAATCCCTGCCGATCACCCACATGCCGCGCAGGGGATCTACAGGGCCACCCACGCCGCAATTAACTGACAGCACTTCCTCATCCCCAAGTTTGAAGGTAACGGTAACATTTTCGAAAGAAGCGGTTATTCCATCACCGCTTTGGTTTTGCACATAAGTTCGTTGAGAAGTTAGTTGACGTCCGTTTAGCGGTGGGGGTGAGAAAGGTTGTGAAAATATATCCCTTAATGGCCGGCGGGTTTTGAGGATCTCGCTCGAAGGTCCGGCGATGGTGTTGAAACTCCCATCATCCCTGTTTGGCTGGAACATACTTTTTTCATAGATTTCCATGGTCAGGTCACCAAAATAGAATGCCTCTGGCCCGCTTGTATATGTTGGCGTTGGATGGACAGTCGTTGGCTCGACATCAGTTGGTTCTATTACGGGCAATGCGGTCGGGAGAAGTGGTTGAGTGGTCGTTGTGCCAGGACCCTGCATTGGGACACAGGCGGAAAGCAAGAGAGTTGTCAGAACAGCACAAATGTAAAGGTTTTTTGTTTTCATCGTTCCTTCCTTTCAGTGTGGAGGTATGTGGACACCGACGCATTTATTCTACCAGATGGTAACTTTCTCACCTTTTTGTAAAAAAGACACCTGACCGCATAAAACACCCTTAGCTCAAAGCTTGTGCTGATCGTAGAAGTGTTGCCACGCAAAGAGTAGAATTAATCTATATAAAATCAAACTGGAAACTATGATGGCAAGAATGACTTCTCCCGCTGATATGATGAGCTCTGTCACCGACAGCATGAAAGAACGCACAGGCAAAACGCTCGATGAGTGGGTGGCTGCAGTGCAGTCGACCGGCATCGATCCTCTGGACCAGAAAGCGGTTCGCAACTGGCTCAAAGAGCAGGGTGTGCTGCAAAACAGTCAGTGGACTATTGCGGATGCAGCCGCGCGGGCGGCAGGCTGGGAGCGCCCAAGCGTGGAGGGTTACATCGATTCGCAGTACCAGGGTGAAAAAGCACCCTTGCGGGCGATTTTTGACGCTCTGCGCGAGATCATCGAGGGATTGGGCGGGGATGTGAGCGTTGAAGGCCGGAGAGGTTACACACCTTTCGTGCGTAAGCGCCAGTTTGCCGCGATTCAAGCTTCCACCAAAACCCGTGTCGATCTCGGTTTGCGCTTCAAGCAAGCTCCAGACTCGGATCTGCTCAGTACCAGCAGCCTGCCCGGTCAGTCGACTCACAAACTCGGGTTGACATCAGTTGGGCAAATTACGGACGAGGTCAGAGAATTGATCCGCCTGGCTTACGAGCAGAATAGGTGATTGACCCACGTAGGGATGGGCCTCTGGTCCATCCGCTGAGTTGGAAAATGAGATTTGTGGCGGGAGCGAACCTTGGACGGGTAAGGTTATCGGCGGGAGCAAGCTATTTAGACAGGTATGATTGTTTACACATTAACCAACCGGGCTGATAGCCGTAGGTCAGGTTGCGCAGTTCAACCTGACATCGGAACCCTCGATTTTGAGGACTCTATCTGTCAACATTCGTGACGTCAGGTTCAAAAGAAGAACCTGACCTACGCGCTAAAGGACTGCGTAATCAAGGAAAAATGATTTCGGCGGGAGCATGGCCTCGTAGGGATGGGCTTCTGGTCCATCCTCCTACAAATAAAGAGAATAAAATGGACAATCCAAACTCGTCCTATAATTAAGTTGGAGTGAGAATAGAAAATGACAACTGAAAACAAAACCAACGAATTAGTGATTGCGGGTGGATGCTTCTGGGGCATGGAAGAGCTCTTCCGCCGCTTGCCCGGCGTCCTCGACACCGAATGCGGCTATACCGGCGGCCAAAACGAGCACCCCACTTACCAGCGCCATCCCGGGCACGCGGAAGCGATCAAGCTTGTCTTTGACCCGACCAAAACGGATCTCCCTCACCTGCTGGATTTCTTCTTCCGCATGCACGACCCCACCACCCTCAACCGTCAGGGCAATGACATCGGCACTTCCTACCGATCTGCCATCTTTTATGCCGACGAAGCGCAAAAGCAGGCAGCGCAACAGATGATCGACAAAGTCAATCAAAGCGGCGCATGGAAGCGTCCGGTGGTAACCACGCTTGAACCGCTTGGCACCTTCTGGGCAGCTGAAGATTACCACCAGGACTACCTGCAGAAGTTGCCGAACGGTTACACCTGCCACTTTATCCGTAAAATGCCAAGTTTTCTGAAAGAGTAAAGCGCGAAGTAATGAACGAAGAGCCAGAAAACCCGAATCTCAGAACAGAAGACTACAGCAGACATAATTGGAAGCGGTATTTACGCTTTCTGAAGTGGTATGGGCTGGCATTGTTGGTGATCACCCTGATCCTGGTCGCCCTGGGGTATAGCGGCGCTGGCTGGGAAGGGGTCAAAAACGGACTCACCTGGGGTATCTTGCTGGCAATTCTCGGATTACCCGTCGTGGGCTTGCTCATCAGCGTCAATATCTGGAGCGGATACGCCAACCGTTGGGGAGAATCAAAGTATAAAGAAATGCTGGAAGGAAAGCCAGAGGACAAAAAATATGACGAATAGCCTGGAAGTAAAAACCAGCCAGTCAGAGCTTAAAATCAATCACGGCTGGCGGGTTTGGCTGGTCTATTTTTTGTTGTCTTTCTATGCCTACATACTGAATGTTGCTGGTCCAGCGGTAGCTTACCTTCGGGACGAACTTGATTTTTCTTTCACAGAAAGCGGGCTGCACACTTCAGCACTGGCGCTTGGTATGGTTGTGTTGGGTCTTTTTGGACATTTCATCCTCAAAAAGCTGCCGGAGTGGAAAGCACTTGGAATTGGTGGGGTCGGGTTGGGGGTAGGCGGGTTGATCCTTGTTCTGGGCAGGCAGCCAGCCTTCACGTTAACCGGGTTATTTCTGATGGGGACGATTGGCTCGTTTATCGTAGCGACGTATCCGGCGATATTAGCTGATGAAATGGGTAAGCACAGTACGGTGGGAGTGTCTGAAGCCAATACGCTCTCGTCGGTTATCAGCACGCTGGCACCTATAGCAGTCGGGTTTTTTGGCGCGATGGCAACTACCTGGCGCCCGGCGGTGTACATTGTCACGTTCCTGACTCTTGTAATTGGAGCGTGGATCCTGATATCCCCACACTTTTCCTGGAAAACGGAAAAAAGTGAAACGATTCAGCAGAGCAAATTCGACAAACTGCCAGGCAGATTTTGGTTGTTCTGGACAGTGCTGGTGATCTCGGTTTCGATCGAATTTTGTTTGATCTACTGGTCTTCCGATTACCTGCAAGCCAGCGTGATGATGCCAAAGGATAGTGCTACCCAATGGGTGAGCCTGTTTTTAATCGGGATGGTGATTGGTCGCTATATTGGTTCAATCCTTCTGAAAAAATATGATCGTTTTCTGATCATCTTCGTATCAATTGTGCTTGGTGCGCTTGGTTTTGCTCTGTTCTGGCTTAGCAGTTCCCAGGTCTTCGCCCTAATGGGTCTGCTGCTGGCTGGCCTGGGAGTGGCAAATTTCTACGCCAGCTCAGTTACACTTCTTTTTGACATAGCTGGTCCAGCACGTGCCGCAGCAGGCTCTGCCACTACGCTTGCCAGTGGGGTTGCCATTTTGCTGTTGCCTTTCGCTTTGGGCTCGCTGGCGGATTTATTTGGCATAAGACAAGCTATGCTGCTTGTCGCAGTTTTATTCGTAATTTTAACGACATTGGTTCTTTTTGGTAGAAAAACAATGCAACTCTCAACTTCATCAGAACCTGGAGGTGAACAATGAAAGTTCTTTTTATCGGCGGTACCGGAACGATAAGCCACAGTTGCTCAAAATTGGCGCTTGAAAAGGGATTCGAAGTCAGCTTGCTCAATCGCGGGAAAAGCACGCTGCGGGAGCCGCTGGCGGGAGCAGAGCTGATCTTTGCTGACATACGCAAGCCCGAGACGGTGCGACAGGCTCTGGGCGACCGACACTTTGATGTGATTATCGAATTTTTGGCTTTCAATCCGGATCATATCGAGATCGACCTGGAGCTTTTCAGAGGGCGCACGAACCAATACATCTTCATTTCTTCTGCCAGTGCTTACCAAACGCCGCCGGAGAAATTACCGGTGACTGAAGAAACACCGCTCGAGAATCCTGTTTGGCAATATTCGCGGGATAAAGCCGCTTGCGAAGCGCGCCTGATGCGCGCCTATCGAGAAGAAGGTTTCCCGGTCACAATCGTACGCCCTTCTCATACCTACGACGAGGGTTATATCACTGTCACCGGGCGCTGGAGCTTTGTTGATCGCATGCTGCAGGGCAAACCGGTTATTGTCTACGGAGATGGCACCTCGATCTGGACGATGACCCACAGCACCGATTTTGCCAAAGGCTTTGTGGGCTTGTTTGGCAAAGAAGAAGCGATTGGACAGGCTTACCACATCACCTCAGATGAATGGCAGACCTGGAATCAAATTGTGGAGAAGTTGGCTGCTGCAGTTGGGGTTGAGCCGAAAATTGTGCATGTACCGTCGGATTTGATCGCCCAGTTTGACCAGGGATGGGGGGAAGGCTTGCTTGGCGACAAGGCGCACAGTTTTATTCTGGATAACAGCAAGATCAAAGCGTTGGTCCCGGAATTTGTGTGCACAGTGCCATTCAAGGAAGGGATCGCGCGCAGTGTCGAATTTTATCGCCAGCATCCCGAACTGCAGACAATCGATGCGAAGTTCAACGATACTGTCGATACAATTTTGGATTTCTATGCCAAAGCCTGGCCAAAGGGAGCCTGGTGGAAGTAGCTCATAGCTCATAGCTCATAGCTGATAGTTGTCACTCGACATCCGTCGTTGCGAGCCGTTTTGCCATTAATCCTTAATGGCTCTGAGCGCGTTCGCCTGGCAAAACGGCGTGGCAATCTGCCTTTTACCCCTCACCTCCGTTATGAACACCAATGTGTTCAAAAAAGACCGATGTGAGTTCAACTCACTCGGTCTAGTCGCTTCACTTGCGGGCTCTCTAACAAGGAGAGGGTTGATTAAACACCCATAATTTGTTATTGCGGGTTGTTTTCTGCTTCCACAATATTCTGAACAGCGTCGCTGACCCGGGTGGCGATTTCGACATTATTCATCGTATACAGGTGAATACCCCGTACGTCGTTGGCAATCAGGTCCATGATCTGTTCAATTGCGTAGTTCACACCAGCATCAAACAAGGCTTTTTCGTTTTTGTTATAACGATCAAACAGGCGCTGCAGTTTAGCTGGAACACTGGCACCGCTCAAGGCAACAGTGCGCTCGATTTGACGGGGATTGGTAATCGGCATAATGCCAGCTTCGATGGGTACACTTACCCCAGCTTTTTCCGCCATGTCGCGAAAAGCGTAAAACTTCTCGTTATCAAAGAAGAGTTGGGTGATCAAATGGGTGATGCCGTGATCGATTTTGATTTTCAGGTGCTCGATGTCCCGTTCCATCGATTCAGCCTGGTAATGACGCTCAGGGTAGCAAGCACCCAGCAGGTTGAAACCGGGTTCATGGGATTTGATGAAGGCAGCCAGGTCGGAAGCGTACTTAAAATCCGTTTTTGGAGGACAGTCCGGAGAAATATCACCCCGCAGGACCATGATATTTTCCACGTTGTTTTCTTTAAGTCGCTGCAGCGTATCCAAAACCTGTTCCCGGTCAGCATTGACGCAGGTAAGGTGAGCAACCGGTTCAGTGTGATAGGTGCGCAAAATCAGGGAAGCAAGTTCAATAGTTTTATCCTGCTGAGCCCGGGATCCCCCGGCCCCATAGGTCACGCTGATGAAGTCAGCAGGGATACCGCGCATTTTGAGAAGGGTATTATAGATAACGTTGTAGGGCGTGTCTTTCTTGGGAGGGAAAATCTCCAGAGAAAAGAGAGTTTTTTTGTGGTTAAACAATTCGGATATGTTCATAGCTACTCCTGATAGCGTCAATTTTACCCGAGGATAGTTATCGTGTAGTAGTAGATTGTTAGTTGTGCCGGCATCCTAAACGGGAGCGGCAATCAGCCGGAGGCTTTGACGTTCAACCGATTTTTAAGTTAAGCGAAGGTTGATATAGACCTGCGCGATCGGCAAGAGAACGATTTCAGATTGAGCGAAGGATGATGGATATCTGCCGGTCCAATCACGCGCACGGTCAGGAGACCGGAGCGATCGAGCATACACAGTATTAACTTTTCATCATAATCGATACGGTAATGAGACTTGCAGTGTTTATTTTGGTATACTCGCATTAACAAGATTGCGCCAAATTCCCGCACTTCGTTGTGTCTGAAACACAGATTTTTCTATCTGATTTTCTTGCATCCAGCATCAAGTTGGATGAACAACTAGACGATAATGGAAAGCAACTAACTGGAGGTATGCCATGGCTGGCATGAATAAATTTACTCAAAAAGCAAAAAGAGTTCTCAGTATCGCTCAACAAGAAGCAGAAGCTGAAAACGCTCCTTGGATCGGCAGCGAACATTTACTGATCGCTCTTTGCACTGAAACTGGCACTGCCGCTAATCGGGTGATGGAAGATTTGAGTATCAAATCGGATGGCATTCGAAAAATTGTGGCGGCTTCACATGAAGTATTGAAAGACAAGCGAGGGCAAGAAAAAGCCGATCAAACATCACCCTTGGAATTAAGCGACGATATGAAAAAGCTGTTGGAGCAGGCTCTGACAGAGGCTGAAGCGGATCAGGCTGCCATGGTTGGCACTGAACACCTTCTATTGGCAATGTCACGAGACGAAAGTAGTTTCGGGATGTGGATCCTCTCTCAACTGGGTGTCACCCCCGAGCAAATCCAGCGACAGACCGCACGCGTCATGGACGAATACAAACGCATGCAGGACGCTGCGAGAAAAGCTGAGAACACGGACGACCTTGAAAAAAGCGACGTAATCAGTCGACGCGGGGTTTCCCGGCGAAAAGAAAAGGACGAAGGCAAGACTCCCTTAGTGGATCAACTTGCCACAGACCTGACTGGGCTGGCAGAAGAAGGCAAGCTCGACCCGGTCATTGGCCGCACGAAAGAAATTGAACGCGTCATTCAAATCCTGGCACGCCGCACCAAGAATAACCCTGCTCTTATCGGGGAACCTGGCGTTGGCAAGACAGCCATCGTTGAAGGGCTGGCACAGCGAATTGTCGAAGGTGATGTGCCCGCGCTTCTACTGGACAAACGCGTGCTGCAATTGGATGTTGGCTCCATGGTAGCCGGCACAATGTACCGCGGTCAGTTTGAAGAACGCCTGAAACGCGTAATTGATGAACTTAAATCCAGCGGTGACATCATCTTTATCGATGAGGTCCATATGTTGGTGGGCGCTGGCTCGGCTGGATCTTCTGTTGACGCAGCCAATATCCTGAAACCTGCACTTTCCAGAGGCGAATTACAGGTGATCGGCGCGACCACTGCCAATGAATATCGCAAGAATATCGAAAGTGATGCCGCGCTTGAGAGGCGTTTCCAACCTATCGTGGTGGATCAACCTAGTGTAGAAGAGACAATTGAGATCCTGCATGGTTTACGACCCAATTACGAAGAGCATCACCGTCTGACTATCAGCGATGAAGCCTTGGAAGCAGCAGCAAAGTTGAGCGCGCGCTACGTGACCGAGCGCTTTTGCCCGATAAGGCCATTGACCTGGTTGATGAAGCAGCCTCACGTGTACGAATGTATAAAAGTGAATCTGCTCTCAGCAGTAAAGACCTGGTAGCGGAACTGCGAAATACGCGCAAAGAACTTAAATCTGCAGACCCACTTGAGGATGCTGATAACATCCAGGCTTTGTTAAAACGACAGGAAACCCTGGAAGAACAACTGCACGGCGTGCAAACTGCCTGGAACCGCTCAGAGGCGCCTGTTGTCAGTGAAAACGATATTGCTGAGGTGATATCAATGTGGACTGGCATCCCACTGACCCAGATAGAAACTGAAGAAACTGAACGCCTGCTGAATATGGAAGCGGAACTTTCCAAATCCATCATCGGACAGGAAGAAGCCATTGTTGCCGTTTCAAAGGCAATTCGCCGGGCGCGAGCCGGGCTGAAAAGCACGCGGCGACCGATTGGTTCCTTTATGTTCCTTGGACCGACCGGGGTAGGCAAAACCGAGTTGACAAAATCGCTGGCACGCCAGATGTTTGGCAGTGAAGACGCCTTGATTCAAATTGACATGTCAGAATTTATGGAACGTCACAGCATGAGCCGTCTGGTTGGCGCGCCTCCTGGTTATGTCGGTTACGACGAAGCCGGGCAGCTGACCGAAGCGATTCGCCGCAAGCCCTATTCCATCGTGGTTTTCGACGAAGTTGAAAAAGCACATCCTGAGGCGCTCAACATGCTCCTGCAAATCATGGAAGAGGGACACCTTAGCGATGCCAAGGGTCTGAAGGTTGACTTCCGCAATGCCATCATCATCATGACCACCAATATTGGCGCTGATTTGATCAGGCGTCAGAGCGGGTTGGGCTTCCCCTTAACTGTTGATGAAGCACAAGAGGAAGAGCAGGAATACAAGGAAATGCAGAAGAAGTTGATGGAAGCTCTGAAGCGCAATTTCAGACCAGAGTTCATCAACCGGCTCGATTCGGTGATTGTTTTCCGTGCGCTTAACCGCAAAGACATCCGCCAGATAGTGGCTCTGGAGATCGACAAGGTCACCGAGCGCCTGGAAGAACAGGAAATCAAATTAATTCCAACAGAAGCGGCTCTGACTTACCTGTCTGAATTGGGATATGACCCCGAAATGGGTGCCCGACCTGTGCGCCGTGTAATCACCCAGGAAGTTGAAGAACGGCTTGCGGACGAATTGCTTGCCAAACGCTTCAAACCCGGGGATACAATTCAAGTGGACCTGGGAGAAGTCACAAACGCAGATGGTGAAACAGAAAAACAAATAGTATTGAACCATCTGAAAAACCAGGAGGAACAGGCTGCGCCTGAATTAATCGGAATCTAAGCGAGGCTCAATGGCAAAAAGCTATACACGCTATGTTTGTCAGGTGTGCGGGAAAACTAGTTCCCGCGCCTTTGGACGCTGTCCCAGCTGTGGAAGCTGGGACAGTATGGTTGAAGAGGTGGTCCATGATACGACATCAAAGACCACTTCGCCAGTAAGAGGCCTCAGCGGAACCTCACAGGTGAGACGATTGGCTGACATCGAAGGTCAGATGGAAGACCGCGTCCCGCTTGAGATGGAAGAATTTTCCCGGGTGCTGGGTGGGGGCATTGTGCCTGGTTCGATTGTTCTGATTGGCGGCGACCCGGGCATCGGCAAAAGCACGTTAACCCTGCAGATGGCGATGCAATTAGCCGACAAAAATACCATTTTGTATGTTTCAGGTGAAGAATCGGAACGCCAGATCAAAATGCGTGCTGTACGCCTGGCTGAAGAAAGCAAATTGCCGAATAATCTTCTGTTGGTGACAGAAACAAACCTGGGAGTCATTTTTGACCACATTTCACAAGCAAAACCTTCATTAGTCATTATTGATTCGATCCAGACTGTCACTCTGCCAGAGATGGAGTCGGCTGCAGGTTCGATTTCCCAGGTGAGGGAATCTGCAGCTAAACTGCGGGAACTGGCAAAAACCACCGGCATTACTGTCTTTTTAATCGGGCACGTGACCAAAGAAGGCACGATTGCTGGTCCGAGAGTGCTTGAACACATCGTTGACACTGTGCTGTACCTGGAAGGGGAACATTTTCAGAGTTATCGATTGTTGCGATCTGTGAAGAACCGATATGGTGCCACCAGCGAGGTGGGTGTATTTGAGATGCAGGAACGCGGCATGGTAGAAGTTCGTAATCCCAGTGAAGTTTTTTTGGCTGAGCGAATGATCAACGCGCCAGGATCGGCGATTGCTGTGACTATGGAAGGCACGCGACCGTTATTGGTCGAGATACAGGGGCTTACGACTCCAACCAACTTCGGAAATCCGCGCCGGACAGCCAACGGGATCGATTTCAACCGCTTGCTGATCATTGTGGCAGTGCTCACCCGCCGTTTAGGTGTGGGACTGGGCAATCAGGATGTGATCACCAACGTGGTCAGTGGCCTGCGAATTGACGAGCCGGCGGCAGACCTGGCGGTTGCGACCGCGATCACTTCTTCGTTTAGGGACCAACCTGTGCGTGCTGATACGGTGTTGATCGGTGAGATTGGTTTATCAGGCGAGCTGCGTATGGTAGGGCAGATGCAAACCCGTTTGCGAGAGGCAGCCAAGCTGGGTTTCAAACGCGCCGTGGTACCCAAACGCCTGCGAAAAGGCGAACCCTGGCCTGAGGACATCGAAATCTTCGAAGCCCGCTCTTTGCGTGAGGCGTTAAAAGCAGCTTTGGTGGAAAAGGAAGACACCACTTCGTAGGAGTGTTCCCCCCAATTGACCCTTGGTCACTGCGAGACCCTTTGCCGTTGTACAGACAGAGTTGGCTGATCATTCTCCAGGCAAAGGGGCGTGGCAGTCTGCCTTTTTGTGTGCATTCACAGGCAACCGAATTGTTAGAATAAACCTCAACCGGAGTAATAAAACACAAGCATAACTTCAGACTGCCACGCCCCCTTCTAGTAAATTTTGTAACTTCGTAATTCAATATCGGGGGCTCGCAGTGACCGTTGTTTGGGGTGGTTTGGTTTTTCGTTGATTTTAAAATTCAAGATTGTGGGTTTGCGATGACCATAGTTCTGCTAATTTGATAGTGCAATTTATTTCCACCAAACCCAATTAAGGTATCATTCTAAAATACACATGAGAAAGAGTCTGTAATGAAAAACCTGAACAAAATTCCCTTTATACGCTCTACCCGCCGCAACCATGCGCTTGAGCATGCTACCATGAAGGTTTTGGCAGAGCGCTTTAAGGGCGTTAAGATGATGGGGCATTCCAACCCGGGCGGCTTTCTGCTTTTTGCTGATCTGCCCACAGAACTGGTCACTGACGCAGTCTTGGAAGCCCGCAGGCGCTTGCAGGCAGGCGAAAGCGAATTGGCTGTCCATCCAGGTTGTGGTACTAACATTGCCGCATCTTCTTTCTTGGCAGGCTCGGCTTCTTTTGTTACTCTGATGGCTTTGAGCCGAGGAAAAACACCAAAATGGTGGCAGATCCTGCTTTCTACAATTGTCGCTGTCCCTGTCTATATCCTGTCCAAACCAATTGGTCCGCGCTTGCAGGAAACTATTACCACCGATGCGGATATTGAAGATCTGGATGTCAACCTGGTAACCAGTCAGAAGACCAGGAACGGCTTTTTCCACCAAATCAGTACACGAGCATAATGACAGAATCGAGCAAACCCAGCCTTTACCTCCTGCGAGGGGATGACGAAGTCAGAATCAAGGAAATCCTGTCAGGATTCCAGTCTGGTCTGGGTGACCCCAGCATGGCAGACCTGAACACTGTCCGTCTCAATGGCGAAGGACTTAGTTTTGAAGCACTGCAAGCCGATGCTTTGACCATTCCTTTTTTAACCGACCGGCGCCTGGTGATTGTTGAGAATGCCCGAACCATGCTCACTAAAGCGGGTAAGGATTCTGCTGAAAAGTATATCAATCTATTTACTACTCTCCCTGAAAGTTCTGCCCTGGTCTTCGTGGTGGACGACCAACTCGGTAAACGACGTGGTGAACGAAGTTGGGAAAATCAAAAAAGCTATGCCTGGGTGACTAAATGGATAGAGGAAAACGCAAAGAGAGGGCTCATTATCGACTGTCTCTTGCCGGTCGATGAAGACATGCCAGCCTGGATTATGCGCAAAGCAAAAGAGCTTGGCGGCGCCTTTCGACCTGATGCGGCGCACATGTTAGCAAGCTATATTGGAAATAATACCCTTCAGGCTGGGCACGAAGTTGAAAAATTGATTACCTACGTTGGGTCGGCAGGAGTGGTTGAACCAGACCATGTTACCTTATTGACCGCTCATGAGCAAGAAGGCAACATTTTCGCTCTTACTGACGCTTTGGGTGAGCGCAATGCGGTCAAAGCCATGCAGGAATTTCAATTGCTGACTGAGAAGAGCGATGTGATGGAACTCTCCGGGATGATCCACCGGCAATTTCGACTGCTTATCCAAGCAAGGGAAATAATTGATGAAGGTGGCAGCGTGCAGCAAATTGAAAAAGAACTGAAAGTGCTCAATTTCATTGCGCGCAAGCTCTACACCCAGGCGCAGCGCTTCAGCTTGCGCCAGCTGCTGGATATTTTCAGCCGTTTGCTGGAGATCGATGAAGGCATCAAGACCGGTGGCATGCCCGGGCAGACTGCCTATGAACTACTGATTGCTGACCTTACGCGGTAAAAAATCTTTTTGAGAGAGAAAAATGCCAGTTAATATCATCCGCAACGACATCGTCACAATGAAAGTGGACGCAATTGTCAACGCCGCCAACCCTGAACTCAAGAATGGTGGCGGTGGATTGGGGGGACGGATATTTACTGCTGCTGGCGTAGAAGAAATGACTGCCGCCTGCGACGCGATTGGGAGCTGCTCAACCGGGAGCGCGGTGATCACGCCTGGTTTCAAATTACCTGCAAAATATGTGATCCACGCTGTGGGTCCGATTTGGCAAGGCGGCAAGCAAGGCGAAGAACAGCTGTTGCGCAGCGCCTACCGGTCGAGCCTTGAGCTGGCAGCCAAATATGACCTCAAGACTGTTGCCTTCCCCCTATTATCTTCCGGCAATTATCGCTATCCGTACGAACAGGCATTGGCTGTCGCCCTGGATGAGATCCACCGTAATCTTTTTCAAAATGACATGCAGGTGACCCTGGTTATGTTCGACACAACTGCAACCGCGCTTGGCTTTAAATTGCGAAATGACCTGATTAGTTACATCGATGATCATTATGTAGAAGAACACCGGATCCTCAACCGACGTGATTCTTATGGCCATTGGGAGCCCCTTTCTGAAAAGCACTGTGAGCCAGCCCGCAAAAAACCTGAACATCTGCGCGATGATGATTCGGATTACATGTCCCTCATTCAACCCAGCATGGCAATGCCTGAAGAACTCGTTTTCCCAAAAGAGAAGACCTTTTCAGAAGCTGTGCTCAGTCTTATTGATGACAAGGGCATGACCGACGTGGAAACCTACAAACGTTCGAATATCGACCGGCGACTTTTCAGCAAGATCCGCAGTAATGCCGGTTATGCACCCAGCAAGTCCACTGTCCTTGCGCTTACTATTGGACTGAAGCTTACTGTGAAGGATGCGCAGGATTTGTTAGCTCGCGCTGGTTTCGCTTTCAGCCCCTGTGATAAGCGAGACTTGATAGTGAGCTACTTTCTGGAGCGGGGCGAGCACGACATTGCCACAGTGAACGCGGCTCTTTACGATTTTGACCAGGAGCTGCTGGGCGTGTAAAATGTCGCCTGCCAGGCGACCACAGCGAAGGCTTGGGGGAATATGATAGACCTCAGATCAATAAAGGAGGTCTACATGAACAAAACAGAACTGATTTTCATCCTCGACCGCAGCGGTTCCATGGCTGGCTTGGAAAGTGATACCATCGGGGGATTTAATGCGACCATCAGCGATCAGAAAAAGATCGATGGAGAAACACGCGTGACCACCATCCTATTTGATAACTTCTTCGAGGTCTTGCATGACCGCATCAACCTCCAGGATATTGCTCCACTGACCGACAAAGATTACTTTGTGCGCGGCAGCACTGCCCTGTATGATGCTGTGGCGCTCGGCATCCACAAGATAGCCAATGCGCAAAAGCAAACAAAACCTGAAGGCAGAGCCGAAAAGGTCATCATGGTCATCACCACTGACGGCTACGAAAACGCCTCGCGTGAAACGAATGCCACCATGCTTCACAAAATGATTGATGACTGCAAGAAAGAAGGCTGGGAATTCCTGTTCCTGGGTGCCAATATTGACGCACAGGCTGCCGCTGCAAGCATTGGCATCGATGGCAGCCGTGCTTCAAATTATATGAAGGACAGCCAGGGAGTCCAAGTTCAATATTCTTCGCTCAATTATGCCATTCGCAATATGCGCTCCGGCGCGCCATTGCCCGAGGATTGGAAGAAAGACCTGGACGAAGATAACAAACGCGCCAAATAGTGGGGGTTATCAGGGGGTCAGGGGGATGGGCTGGGGCAGTAATTGCCCTAGCTCTGTCTTTAATAGTTAGCTATTTATTGCGCCGGTCAAATCCAGTACCCGGCGAAGACAGAGGTATGATCGTGTTAAATCTTGATTGTGCCGGTTCTTGCGAGGCACCCCGACGTCGTAGATGTTAGTGGGCAGACCGTGCACACGAACCCAAAACTGATTGTGCCGGTTCTTGCAAGGCACCCCGACGCCGTAGGCGTTAGTGGGCAGACCGAGCACACGTGTTAGCCGGAGGCTTCATTCTTTTTTCGAAAGACACTGAGGAGATCTTGCGGTCAAATCCCGTACTCGGCGAGGACGCCGGTACGATCACAACTATTGATTGTGCCGGTTCTTGCAAGGCACCCCGACGCCGTAGGCGTTAGTGGGCAGACCGAGCACATGTTTTAGCCGGAGGCTTCATCCTTTGAAACAAGAACCGAGGAGACCTTACGATCAATTCACATACTCGGCGCAGACGCCGGTACGATCACTAGTTTAACCAAGCAGGAATGACTTACCATAGAATATAATCAAACATGATGGATAGATTTCGCTTTCAAGATGGAATATCGACCTATTTCGTCACCTTTACTGTTGTTGATTGGCTTCCAATTTTCGTCAAACCAGCATTGACTGCAATAGTATCAGAGAGCTTGGCGTTTTGCTCAGAAAATCGGGGTTTGAAGATTCACGGATACGTAATCATGCCAAATCACTTGCATGCAATTATTTCGGATGAGACGGGTGATAATCAAAGATTACATAAAACTTTAACTGAGTTCAGATCATTCACTGGTCACAAAATCGCTATATTAATCGACAATACCTGCCCAACCTCATGGTCAAACATACTAAGGGCAGCTGCTGAAACTGACAGAGCTCGCAGAGTTTGGCAATCTGGCTGGCATGCTGAAGCTGTTGTAAATCAAGATTTCTTTGAACAAAAGTTGTCCTACATGCACAATAACCCTGTTCGCGCAGGTTTTGTTGAGTTACCTGAGCATTGGATACATTCATCTGCAAGGTTATGGCTGTTTGGGGAAAAAGGCCAAGTTCCAATAAGCCTGGATTATGCCGATATCTGACCCAGTATACAGGTTTTAACCTTGATTGTGCCGGTCTTCGACCGAGCACACGTGTTAGCCAAAGGCTTCATCTTTTGAAACAGGAACTGGGGAGACCTTGCGGTCACATCCCGTACTCGGCGAGGACGCCGGTACGATCATAAATATTGATTGTGCCTGTTCTTGCGAGGCACCCCGACGTCGTAGGCGTTAGTGGGCAGACCGTGCACACATGTTAGCCGAAGGCTTCATCCTTTGAAACAGGAACTGGGGAGACCTGACGTTCAATTCCCGTACTCGGCGAAGACGCCGGTACGATCGTGTTAAGTCTTGATTGTGCAGGTTTCCGATCGAGCACGACGTGTTAGCCGGGGGCTTCATCCTTTATCATAGGAATTAAGGAGACCTGACGGTCAAGTCCCGTACTCGGCGGGGACGCCGGTACGATCAGGTTGACGGTCAAATCCTATACTCGGCAGGGACGCCGGTACGATCAGAATGACGATCAAATCCCATACTCGGCAAGGACACTGGTACGATCAGACAATTGATTATGTTGGTCAATCCCTTACTCTGCGGGGAGGTCGGTACGATCAGAAGATAAAAAAAACCGCCTATTCGGCGGTTGGGGTAGTTTGTTTGCTGGGTTCTTTAGCAGTCCCTTCAGTTTTAGTGCTTTCTGATGGTGACTTGGCGCCATTACCGCTTTCCCCATTATCTTTGTGACCAAATTTTTGACCGGATGGAGAGCGGTTATCGGTAGCATAAAAGCCTTTACCTTTAAAGACGATCCCGACCGGGGTGTAGACCTTACGCAGGGCAACTTGGCTGCACACGGGGCAAACCGTCAGCGGGTCATCGGTAAAATGTTGAAATTGGTCAAAACGGTGACCGCATTCTTCGCAAAGATAACTATAAACAGGCATTTTATTACTTCTCCAAATCCAGAACCATTATAGTACCACATAATGGCTTGCTACTATCTTATTGCAGATGGATTAGATTTGCGTAAGAATGGATAGTCCAATGGGGCTATTGTGAGTAAGGAATGGCCTCTATTTTCCTGTAAGGGTGTGCCATTCTGTCCAGTTGAGGTGGATAATCTTTTCCGGATGGGGACAAGCCACCATCCCTACAAAAAAAAATGGGACGAGCAAATATCCCTACAAAAAATAGCGAAGCATGGCGGAGTGGCGAAAGTCCAGAATTTTTAGTTAGAGTTTTGCTACCGCCATTCCGCCCTACAGATTAAGATAGATATCGTTCCATGCTGGATGGGAACAGGCAGAACATCCCTACGGTTTTTAACCCATCTCTCTGTTTGAGATATAATCCGAAAAGTTATGAAAGAAAGAACAACTATGGAAGAACCTGAAACCCAACCCGAGCAAGTTGGCAGAGAATCATCACAAACCGAGGGCAACAAACCTTTGTCGAAGAGAAAATCCCAAAGGGGCTGGCTGATTGCACTGGCAGTTTTGGCGTCACTGATTGTGATCCTGTTTGCGCTGTACCAGATCCCGGCAATTCATGACCGGGCATACTATTATGTAAACACTGTACGTTCGAAGGTCTTCTATTTTTTAAAACCGCCAGCTGAATCAAACTTTGAGATCTCCAGTGAAACCACGATGAACTCAGATGTGATCGCCACCTTGACAGCGCTTGCCCCTACGGCGACGCTTATGCCTACCACCGAACCTACTCACGCTCTGACGGCAACACTTGTCGCCAGCCCAACCCCCACACCTGAACCCACAGCGATTCCGTCGGCAGTGCAGTTGGAGGGTGTTGTCCAGGAATATCAGCGGCTGAATAGCTGCGGTCCAACCAATATGGCTCTGATTTTGCGATATTGGGGCTGGGAGGGCGATGAAATTGATATCGAAAAAGTGGTCAAACCTCGCCTGGAAGACCTGAATGTTACCCCCCAGGAGATGCTTGACTACATGCAGAACCACACCGAACAAGATGCAGTCCTGCGTCTGGGCGGTACTATTGATCTACTCAAACGATTGATAGCCGCTGGCTATCCAGTGTTGGTTGAACGCGGCTATGTTAATCGCGACGATGAATGGAACGGTTGGATGGGGCATTATGGGGTTGTCGATGGTTACGATGACGCACAGCAGGCTGTCCACATCCCAGACACCGTAAATGGCAACATCTGGGTGAAGTACGACATCCTGCAGCAAGGTTGGGACGAATTTTCGGGCACTTACCTGGTGGTTTTCCCTCCGCAAGAACGTGATATCGTGCTTGGTTTGCTGGGTGCGGATGCCGACCCGGAGTACAACCTCAACACTACCCTGGAAAAATTCCGCCAGCGCTCCGAAACAGCAGAGCTTTCAGAACAGTACTTTGCCTATTACAGTTTGGGCGAACTGCTGGTGATGAAGAAAGATTATGTGGCAGCAGCTGAAGCATTTGACACTGCTTTTTCAGTCTACAATTGGCTTCCGGTTGACCATCGTCCTTGGCGTATGCTTTGGTACCAGGTTGGTCCCTACGAAGCCTACTATTACACAGGACGCTACAAGGCTGTCATCAGCCTTACTTATAAGACGATCACAGACGCCAGCAAACCGGCTTTGCCCGAGACTTTTCTATGGAGCGGACGTGCTAATGTGGCCTTGGGGAACACTAACGCTGCCATCTGGGATTTCAAACGAGCACTCGAATGGCATCCTGGTTGGGAACCCGCTGTGGCTGAGTTGAAGGCGTTGGGCATAGACCCCGAACAATAATCAAAAAGAGAGTTTTATGTCAAAATCTACTGAAGAACTGAAGAAACAAGTGCGCCATGCCTCGCTCTGGCGTCGTCCCTGGCCATATCTGGCGATCATTGTTGTATTGGTGCTGCTTGGGCTGGCGGCTATGCAGGTTCCGCCAGTGGAAACGCGCGCGCGCAACCTCTATTCAAGAATCTACTATCGTTTGAATCCACCCACTGAAAATGAGTTTGGACCTTCCCAACAGGGCACAATCAGCGCGGATGTACTTGCTACACTGACTGCCATGGCTCCCACAGCTACTATTCAGCCGGCAGAAACAGAAGATCAGCTTGCTCAACAGACCGCAGTTGTGACTGAAACAGCCGTGCCCACCAGCACTCCAATCCCTGTTCCGGCAAATTTTGCCCTGGATGGAATGGGGCTGGAATATCAGACCATGAATAATTGCGGACCTGCCAACCTTTCGATGAACGTTACCTATTGGGGTTGGACAACCAATCAGCATATCACTGAGGAAGCCTTGAAGACACATAAAGACGACCGCAACGTGATGCTGCAGGAAATGTTGGATTTTGTGCAAGCCAACACGAACCTGAAAGGTCATCTGCGTTATGGTGGTGATATTGAAGTGATCAAACGCTTGCTCTCAGGCGGGTTCCCGGTCTTACTCGAACGCGGGCATACCGATGAGGATGATGGCTGGATGGGGCATTACAGCATCATTACAGCTTACGATGATGCCACACAAACCGTACAGATCCCCGACACACTTTTGGGAATGATGAGCATGACCTATAGCGAATTGGAACGCGACTGGTGGCACTTTGACGGCATCTACCTGGTAATTTACCCTGCCGAACGTGAGCAGGAAGTGCTTACCTTGCTTGGTACCGATGCAGACCCAGCACAAAATTTGCGGAACACGCTCGCAAAATTGGAAGCGCGTATTCAGCAGGTGAGTGGGCAAGACTTGTTCTTCGCGGTCTACAGCAAGGGCTCGGTTTTGGTTGAGATGGGCGATTATCTGGGTGCTGCTCAGGCATATGACCAGGCTTTCGCGCTCTACAACCAGTTGGACTTCGGTCTTCGCCCCTGGCGCATCACTTGGTACCAGGTGGGTCCTTACTTAGCTTACTACTATACTGGTCGCTACCAGGATGCGCTCAACCTGGCAGATCAAACCATTGCCAACACCAGTTTCCCCTCTCTGCCAGAAACCTGGTATTGGGGTGGTCAATCCGCGTTGATGCTGGAGGATAAAGTTACTGCCGAGCGCTACTTCAGAAAGGCATTGGAGTTTTACCCAGGCTGGGATCTGGCAACACAGGGATTGGCACAAGCCGAATCCTGACCCCGGTTACTACTACAGAGCGGTAAAATTCGCCTTTTTTCTGTAAAGGTATAATGCAGCCAATGATGAGAAATTCAAATAAAAGAACATTTAGAAGAAGCTTGACCAAACAAAGCTTATGGTCTAAACCATGGTTTTACCTGGCCTTGGTTCTTGTTTTAGCGCTTTTAGCAGTCCTGATCTACCAAATACCGGCTGTTCACGATAAAGCTTACTATTATGTTGCCAGTGCCCGGGCGAGAATCTTTTATTTCTTCAACCCACCAGAAGAGGAAGTCTTCACCCCCGGTGAGCAAGGCACACTGGACGCAGGAATGATGCAGACGCTGACCGCTATGGCACCTACTGCCACGATGACGCCTACCATTACTTCTACCCCTACTATCACACCGACTACAGCATTTACCGCTACAGCCACGGTGAAACCAACCAATACGCCCATACCAACGCCCTTACCCGAATCAGTTTTGCTGGAAGGGATCACAGTAGAACCCCAGGGCTTCAACAATTGCGGTCCTGCCAACCTTTCCATGGCTCTAAAATATTGGGGCTGGCAAGGAGACCAGAAAGTAACCGAGGCGTACCTCAAACCTTACATCAAAGACCGCAATGTCATGCCTTACGAAATGCTTGGTTATGTGCATGATGAAACAGAGCTGCGGGGTATTGTACGCTATGGGGGTACGCTGGATATGGTAAAGAAGCTGGTTTCTGTCGGCTTGCCAGTACTCATTGAACGCGGTTACGCCAATTCTGCTGAGGGTTGGATGGGGCATTATGGATTGATTATCGGCTACGATGACATTAAACAAGAAGTAACCATTCCGGACACCTATCTGGGCATGATCAAATTAAGTTACGACCAGATCACCCGTGACTGGGCACATTTTGACGATATTTACCTGATCGTTTATCCCCCTGACCGCGAACAGGAAGTGATTGATATTCTTGGACCTCACATTGATGAGGCTTACAACAAACAATATGCTCTCGACCAGGTGACAAACCGGCTTTACAACCTGAAAGGACAGGACCTGTTCTTTGCCTGGTTCAGCCGGGGTTCCATCCAGGTTGAAATGGACGATTACTTTGGTGCCTCGCAGTCTTACGATGAAGCTTTCAAGATTTACGAGACGCTTGAAACCAAAGACCGCCCCTGGCGCATTCTCTGGTATCAAACCGGACCTTATTTTTCCTACTACTGGACTGGTCGCTACCATGACCTGCGCAACCTTGCGCAGCAAACGCTCGATATCACTCCAGAAGATGCCATCCCGGAAACCTGGGTGTGGAAGGGTCGTGCGGAGGTAATGATGGGCTTACGCGACGAGGCAATTGAGAGCTTCAAGCAGGCTTTGGTTTGGCATCCAGGTTGGTGGGTTGCCGAAAACGAGCTAACTGCTTTGGGCGTGACCCCGCCTTAGGAAAACGAATCGCATGAACAATGTCAGCGACTTTAACGCCAAAACCTGGGATCAATGGAGCCAGGAGAACTTCGTCTGGACTGTACCCTGTTCTTCAGAGGAATTTGCCAAGGCAAAGCAGCGCGAAGTCGAACTGATTTTGACTCCCACCAAAAAAGCGCCGCTATGGTGGTTTGAAGGTTTGGGCAAGCGGGCTTTAGGGCTTGCCAGCGGTGGTGGGCAGCAGGGACCGGAACTGACAGCCCATGGTTATGATGTCACTATTCTGGATATGTCTACCAGGCAACTGCAGGCAGACAAGATCGTCGCGCAGCGAGAGAGTTACTCAATCAATCTGATAAAAGCCGACATGACCAGTCCCTTTCCTTTTGCTGATGCCTCCTTCGATTTTATCGTTCATCCGGTTGCAAATTCTTATGTTGAGGATATCGAACACGTCTGGCGGGAAGCTTTCCGCGTCTTACGTGCTGGCGGGGCTTTGATGTCTGGCTGGACTAACCCGATTGTGTACATGGTTGATGATGAAGCTTTAATTTCTGCTGAGGTACCGCTGGAGATAAAGCATCCACTGCCTTATAACAGCCGCCATGAAGAACAAAAAGGTTTAGAGATTACCATGGAGGGTGGTTACCAATTCAGCCATACACTGGATACTCAAATTGGGGGGCAGTTGAGAGCTGGATTTTTGTTGAAGGACTTCTACGAAGACAACGAACCGGATAATCGTTTGGGCAAGTTTTGCAATCTTTATGCTGCCACCTTAGCAGTTAAACCAGCATAATAATACGCAAAATGTACGGAACGGACACCGGCCGTTCCAAGATTTGATAAATGAAACGAGAAACCCTCACCTTGGCAGGGCTGTGTTCCCAACATTGATCTACTTTTTCTCTCGAAAATTTTTGAGAATGTCCTGACTGGGCATCAGAATGGCTTTAGGTTCGCAAACACTCTTGCAAAAACAACAGCCTACCATGCATAAAAATGGCTCTGCCACCCAAATATTTCCGTCCTCGTCCTGCTCATAGACCTCGCGAGCGCACAAGTCCAGGCAGGCACCACAGTTAGTGCATAATTCGGCAGAGATGGTCGGGAACCAAGGGATTTGCTCGCGGGGAAAGCCTTGCCAGGTGCCGTAGTTGCGCGCTACAATCGCTTTTCCACTCTTGCGTTTGCGATAATAGCGCTGGTACTCCTGGCAAAGGGCGGTTGTGTAACTTTGCGCAGCATTTCTTGGGATGAAATTGTGTTCTTTGACCCCTTTGAGAATTAACGTGGGTGTTTCAGGAGCATCAGGAGCAACTCCTTCAGCATAAAGAAGTGAAAACAGCTCTTCCAAGCCAAGCAGACCGGCTGGAATACCGTCGATATTGAGCATACGGTAACTGAGAGGCATGTTTACTCCTCAGTTTGCTCCCCAAGACAATCTGCGGCAGCCTGCTTGATGTGTCCCATCATGGCAGTGAGACCATTACTGCGTTGAGAAGAGATATGCCGCCAGAGTCCGAGGGTTTCAAAAAAGCTCATATCTGCCTTCAGAACATCTTCGGCAGGCTGACTGTTAAGAATCTCATTTAAAACTGCCACCATACCTTTTACGATCAGCGAATCGCTATCCGCAGAAAAAACCAGATTTCCATCCTCACAATGGATATCGAACCACACGCTGGATTGGCAGCCTTGCACCAGGCGATCGTCTGTCTTGAGAGCGGGGTCCATTTCAGGCAGGTCCTGACCCATTTCGATCAGGTACTCGTATTTTTCTTCCCAATTATCGAGGAGAGCAAAATCGTCTATCAGGTTTTGCTCAATTTCTTTCATTGTTCTTTTTTGACCCACGGTTACCTCCTGATCATGCGCATGACTCGTTCAATACCGTGAACAAGAGCATCGAGGTCTTCCCGGTTGTTGTAGAGCGCTACAGACGCCCTGACTGTGCCGGGAATGTGCAGTGCATCCATGATTGGTTGAGTGCAGTGTTGACCCGTTCGGACAGCAATGCCTTTTGCATCCAGCAAGATACCGAGATCGTAGTGTTGGATGCCTTCAACATTGAAAGGCATAATTGCGGAACGGTGCGCGGGGTTGCCATAAATTTTTATGCCCGGGATAGTTTTAAGCAGATCGAGACCGTAAGCAAGCAAGTCCTTTTCGTATGCCTGCAGTTGGGCAAAATCGAACTGGTTAATGTAGTCGATCGCTGCCCCCAGCCCAATCGCATCGGCGACATTGGGAGTGCCCGCTTCAAACTTGTAAGGCAGTACATTGAAGGTCACCTTGGTAGGCGTGACTTGGTCGATCATTTCTCCACCGGACTGAAATGGAGGCATTTTCTCCAACCATTCTCTTTTCCCATAAAGCACACCGATCCCCATGGGCGCGTACATTTTATGCCCTGAGAAAACGTAGAAATCCGCGTCGAGTGCCTGGACATCGTGAGGGAGATGCTGAACTCCTTGCGCGGCATCAACCAGTACAGGGACATTAGCGGCATGGGCAAGCTGAATGATCTTTTCAATCGGATTGACAGTTCCCAATGAATTAGAGACGTGATTGATCGCAACCAACCGGGTTTTCCCGGTTAACAATTCCTGAAAAGCCTGCAGGTCCAGCTCGCCATTTTCGTCGATTGGAATCACACGAAAGTTAGCCCCTTGCCTCTGACACATCAACTCCCAGGGGACATAGTTGCTATGATGTTCGAGTTGACTTGCAATCACCTCATCGCCCTCTTTAACAAAGGCTTGCCCAAAACTATAGGCAACCAGGTTAACTGACTCGGTTGTTCCACGCGTGAAGATGATTTGATCTGGTGAAGGGGCGTTCAGATAGGCAGCTATTTTTTTGCGAACATCTTCATATGCCTGGGTGGCTTGCACCGCGAGGGTATGGTTCCCGCGGTGAATGTTGGAGTTGGTAGAGCTGTAGTACTGGCTGATCGCGTCAATCACACTTTGGGGTTTTTGGGTGGTCGCGGCGTTATCTAGGTAAACGAGAGGCAGATCGTTAACAGTTTGGGTTAGAATTGGAAAATCAGCTCTGGCAGTAAGGATATCTTTGCTCATGATGTAGTCCCTTTTAGTGGCTTGATTTTACCATTGATGGGTCAACGACATGCTGGATGCATCGAGTGTGAGGTCACGATTAGAACCAAGCTGAGTTTAAGTATGGGATGTGAGCAGTAAAAATCAGGACTTTTTTTATCAATGAGATTGTAATATGCCTGATTTTTGCTTACGGTGAGATACAATTGTTAACAAGTTAACCTTAGGTTGTTCTGTGTTTTGCTTGAGTAGTTGAAATATCCATGGAGGAAACATGGTGGAAAAAATATTAGTGGTTGATGACGAAGTTTCGCTTCAGGAAACATTGACCTACAAACTTCAAAAAGAGGGTTATCAGGTTGAAGTAGCAGGTGATGGTTTGACCGCCCTTGAATTAGCCCGCACAACAAATCCCGATCTCGTTATCCTCGATGTTATGCTTCCGGGTATGGATGGTTTCGAGGTTTGCCGCACGCTTAGGCAAGAGACCAACATTCCGGTTCTGATGCTCACCGCTCGCGATGACGAAATTGACCGTGTGGTCGGGTTAGAAGTTGGCGCGGATGATTATTTACCCAAACCCTTTAGCATGCGCGAATTAATTGCGCGGGTGAAAGCCTTGTTACGGCGCGTGCGCTTGATCCGCGAGGAAGTTGGCGCTGCTGCCCAGGAGGGCAACCTGCCCAAGATCATGACCTTTGGCAGTCTTGAAATTGATATGACCCGCCGGGAGGTGCGTTTGAACGGTGTGGTTGTTCCTTGCAAGCCAAAGGAATATGATCTGCTAACCTACATGGGTCAAAATAAAGGCCGCGTTCTTACAAGAGAAAAAATTCTCGAAAGTGTCTGGGGCTGGGGTTTTATGGGAGATTCCCGCACGGTTGATGTGCATGTCCGTTGGCTGCGTGAAAAGATCGAAAAAATCCCTGAAAAGCCCGAGCGAATAGTCACAGTACGGGGAGCGGGCTACCGTTTCGAAGGATAAATAATGAAGTCGCGCTTCCACCTGCGCATTTTGTGGCCTTTCATTCTGATTTTGGCAATCAGCCTGGCTGCTTTAACCCTTTTCTTTCCCCTGGTTGAAGAATCTGTCCTTCAACAGGCTGTGAAAACAGGCCAACAAATTAATTACATCCCTATTTTCATATTGGTATTTTTAATTTTGGCAATCGGGTTGATGTTCGGATTGCTTATCAATATTTATTACGTCAATCAACACCTGAATGTGCTTGAATATCTTTCTGATGCTGCCAAAGAATTGGGCGAAGGACGATTCAAAGAAATCAAAATTCCTGAAGATGTCGGGGATTTACCCGAGATGAAGGAGTTGGCTGAGGCATTGCAAAGAACAGCCTACCAGACTGAAGAACAATTCAATGCTCTGGACAAAGAACAGGCGATGCTCTCGACGGTTCTGGGACACATGACAGATGGCGTTTTGATTGCTGATGAAAATGGAAAGGTGCAGTTGCTCAACGCGGAAGCAGAAAATCTGTTTAAGATTGAAAACGACCAGGCAATTGGTCGCTCAGTTGTTGAAGTGATGCGTCATTACAGCCTGGTGGAGTTGTGGAAAAAAACAAACGATGGCAATCCCGAAACAATTACAATGGAATTGGGCTCTGCTCACAAATTCCTGCAAGTGTCGGGGATTTCCCTTGAAAAAGATCTTCCTGGGCGTACGATGCTACTTTTTAAGGATCTTACTCAAACCCATCAACTGGAAATCGTGCGGCGAGATTTTATTTCCAATATTTCTCATGAATTACGCACACCCATTGCAGGATTAAAAGCAATCAGTGAAACCTTGCTGGACGGTGCGCTGGATGATCCACCCGCGGCACGTAAGTTTTTGATCCGCATGGATGATGAAGTGGATAACCTGATCCAGCTGGTTAACGAACTGCTTGAACTTTCCCGAATTGAATCTGGAAGATCCAGTTTTGAATTCCAACGAATTGACCCTTGCAACTTAATTAATAAGTCCATTGATCGAATGATTCTGCAGGCGGAAAAAGCAGGTGTTGTGCTGGCGCATGATTGCTCTATCGGCTTACCGCAGGTCTATGCTGATCCGGTGCGGATCTCGCAAGTATTTATTAACCTGATCCATAATGCAATCAAATTTACTCATGATGGGGGAAATGTGCTTCTGAGTGCCTGGCGGGACGGCAACATGGTGGTATTCAGGATTAAGGATGACGGTGTAGGAGTGGCGAAAAAAGACCTGAAAAGAATCTTTGAACGATTTTATAAAGCCGATCGGGCTCGGGCAGGTGGAGGAACCGGATTGGGTTTATCGATTTGTAAACATATTGTGGAATCGCATGGAGGCAGAATTTGGGTTGAAAGCGAAGAAAATGCCGGCAGCCAGTTTTTCTTTACGATCCCAGTCACAGCAGGAGAAACCCTTGCTTAACCATAATTTTACAATTTCAAAAGAAAGTCTTAACCCACTTTTGGTTTTTACTCTTAAAGCAGGTGTACTATTAAGAGAGAGAAAGACCCGTGATGGCTTTTTTTGAAAGCAGAATGGCATGATCGATTGTTCGGCTTGCAGTACAATTAACTGCTGCAAATTTGCCGCAACTTGGAGGCTTAGATGTCCCGATTCACATTAGACCAGGAAATTAACCTGATCCAGGATGAAATTCTTTTGTTGGGAAGCCTGGTTGAACAGGCAATTCTCAATTCTGTCGATGCCTTGCAGCGGCGCGACGTAACTGCCGCAAAGCAAATTCTTGAAAATGATCGAAAAATTAACGGCAAGCATCATGCGATTGAAAACCACATCCTGATCACTTTTGCCACCCAAAGCCCATTGGCAAGTGATTTACGCTTTTTGGCAGCCATGCTGGAAGTCAACACTGAATTAGAGCGCATTGGCGATTATGCCAAGGGCATCGCAAAAGTAGCCATACATCTGGCTGATACCGATTATCCGATCCCGATCCGCGAGATCCAACAGATGGCCGATCTGGCAACTTCCATGCTGCACCGTGCTTTGGGAGCTTTCGTAGCTGGGGACACAGTTGCAGCTCACAGCATCCCTGAAGAAGACAACCAGGTAGATGAGTTTTATGAAAACCTTTATCGCAAAATTGTGGAAGGTATGATCAAAAACCCTGATACCATCGATTTGGGAAACCAGGTGGTATGGGTCATTCATAACCTCGAGCGAACCGCAGACCGTGTTACCAACATTTGCGAAAGGGTGGTCTTTATTGTGTCGGGTGAGTCAGTGGAATTTGATGTTTCTGACGACGAGTATTTTGATGAATAGAGATCATTAGCTTTAAAGATTTTTGAAACGCGCGAAAGCGCGTTTTTTTCTGTCAATTTGGTTCAAACTCTGGCTCTCCTCCAAAAAAATGTCATTAATGGAAGTTCACAAAAAGGATTTGAGCGTTTGCTTGCATCTTGCTGAATTAAACCTATCGAAAATGTTGGAGGATTACGCTATAATGACAAGTACCTACACAAACTATAAAAATACCCATTGTGTTTGGTCTGCTTTCAGGAGGTGGCTAACGTGTTAAGACCGAATGATACGAAAGGAAAGTTGATCGTCGTTGAAGGCATCGACGGCTCGGGCAAGTCGACCCAAATCGATTTGCTCTACAAATGGCTGCTTTCGAAAGGCTATTCAGTTTATTTTAGTGAGTGGAACAGTTCTTCCCTGGTAAAGAGTACTACCAAGGTTGCTAAAAAGACCCAGGCATTCACTCCAGCAACTTTCAGCATTCTGCATTGCACCGATTTTGCTGACCGCTGGGAAAACAGCATTTACCCCTTGCTCAAAGCAGGAGTGATCGTTTTGGCAGACCGCTATGCGTTTACTGCTTTTGCCCGGGATATTGCCCGGGGGAATGATCCGAATTGGGTGCGGGATATGTACTCTTTTGCTTTCATGCCTGATGCTGCCTTATATTTCCGAGTTCCGCTGGACATCGCTGTCGGTCGTATAACCGGAGCCAGAGCGCAATTGAAATACTACGAAGCCGGAATGGATTTGGGTCTTTCGGATAGCTATGAAGAGAGTTTTAAACTATTCCAGGGCAAGATTTTGAATGAATATGACAAAATGGTCGATGAATTTGGCCTGACAATGATCGATGGCACCTTGCCTGTAAAAGTACAACAGAAGAAAGTTCGGGCATTGGTCAAGCGTGTCCTGGAAGGTTTTGAGAGTTTACCAAATCCGGACAAACAGCCCATCGCTGTCGATAACCCGCGAGCTGGGAAAAAGAATAAAAAAGGAAAGAAATAATGGCTAACGCAGATTTCTACGGTGGTGGTTTTCCTTATCGTGATTTCGGAAAACTTACGGGCAAATTAATTGTATTGGAAGGAACAGATGGCGTTGGCCGTTCTACTCAGGTGACTATGCTGCGACACTGGTTGGAAGAAGAAGGTTACGCTGTCGCTGATACCGGTTTGACCCGCTCAGAGCTGACTGGTCCCGGATTGGATGCCGCTAAAAGTGGACATACCCTTGGTCCGATAACCATGAGCTTGTTTTATGCGGCTGATTTTGCTGATCGGCTGGAGAATAAAATCATCCCAGCGCTGCAGGCTGGTTTTATTGTTTTGTCTGACCGCTACTTCTATTCAATGATCGCGCGTGACAGCATTCGTGGAGTTGAAAAAGGCTGGTCAAGGGCACTTTATGGGATCGCCATGCGACCGCATTTGGTTTTATATTTGAAGGCATCAGTGCCTTCATTGGTTCAACGCCTGATCCATGGTCGCGGTCTGAATTATTGGGAATCGGGCATGGATCTGCACCTGGCAGATAACTTCTATGACAGTTTTGTAACTTATCAGACCGAAATTATTAAAGAGCTGGAAGAACTGGCACGGGAATACAACTTTGTGACGATCAACGCGGACCGCACTCCACAGGAGATTTTTGAGGATCTCAAACGACCTATCCGATTGCTATTGCATAACCGGCTGACAAAGTCGGAACGTCCATTTTAGTGCTTTTCTTACCCCAGCTTTGACTGGGGTAATTTTTTAACTGAGTGATTAAGGTTTGGGTGACCCCCATCTTTGTGGAGGATGAATGGTAAAAGTAAGCGCAGAAGCGATCAATGTCTATGGGGCAAAGATCATATACGAACATATCTCAACCATGCAGGCAGAGGTTGAAGGGGTGTTGACCAGCACGGATATTGAATACATCCATCGCATGCGTGTTGCTAGCCGGCGGCTGCGCAGTGCTTTAGCAATTTTTAGTGACAGATTTCAGAAACAAGATTACAAACAATTTGCCAAAGATATACGTGCGGTAACAAAAGCCCTGGGTGCTGCACGAGATTTGGATGTACAGCTCGAGTTACTCCAAGAAATTCATCCACAATTAAGTGACCCTAAACTGGTACCGGGTATCAATCGTCTGCAACTTCGACTGAAACAGCAGCGTCAGAGAGCTCAGCTGAAGGTAATCAAGGCGATGAAAACGCTGGAAGACGATGAGACCCTGCGCAGGATTGCCCGTTGGGCAGCACCCTGGCTTGAAAAGGTCGAGAGTATCTACCTCTATTCCCCGGCATTGTTTGAGCTTGCTTTTTCTAGCATCAAGGCAAGATTACAGGAAATGATGGTGTACGACGAGGCAGTTCGCGTGGAGACAAATGTGGCAGAATTGCACACCATGCGCATCAGCGCGAAGCGACTGCGTTACACCATGGAAGCATTCGAAAATTTGTATGGTGAGGAAATTAAGCCGTTTATCAACCAAACAAAAAAACTGCAGGACCTGCTTGGTTCGATCCATGATGCGGATGTATGGATGGAGATGATCCCGACCTTCATCAAAGAGGAAGAACAGCGGATCATTGCTTATTTTGGACATAACCGCCCCTTGCGCAGGCTTTTACCCGGTCTGCAAGCCTTTGCTGCCAATCGCAAGGTGAGCCGGACACAAGATTACCGAAGTTTTATCCAGACATGGGACAAGACCAAAGAAGAGAATTTGTGGGAAAACCTGGATACACTCATTAACGCCCCTTTAAACATTGGCGAGGCGATCAAATTGCTGCAGAAGATGGAAAAACCTGAGGGAGAGGAAAATACTGCAGCCGATGACACGAGTGAGTAGACGAAGGTTAGTGTTCGTTCTGTACCGCAGAGAACCTAAACATACCCCCGTCTTCATCAGTGGCAAATAAACAGTTTTGAGAAAGGGAAAGATTGCTCCGTTTTCTTTCGGAAATAGTATTAATCAGTTTGTTTTTTTGTGTAAAGAGTCTCTATATAACAATTTAGTCAATGGAAAAACGGGGTTCCAGTTCAACAGTTTTGCAAAATGCCAGATTGATGAGGTTCGTTTAGATTGCACAAGTTGGCGTTTTCGCCATATTTTTGGCAAACCGGCTATAGCTGCTTTCTTGGCTTGCCAGAGTTTCTTGCCATTGGGTATAAACAACCCAACCAGCAGGTAAGCTATATTGACGATCAGGTGGGCAGGTAACAAGAACCACAGGAGGAAGCCGGGCATATTTTTGACGAAAGCCCACACCAGGTTGCGGTGACCGTAAAAGGTGGAAAAATCACTTCTGCTGCCTGTGCTGCCAGAGCCAACATGATGAACCACTGCCTCGGGCAGGTAAAGACAGTCATAGCCAGCCAGTCTCAGGCGCAGGTCAAGGTCGATATCCTCCATATACGCAAAAAAGTCTTTATCAAAACCACCAACTTGCTCAAAAGCAGAGCGGGGATAGGCTGAGGCGGCCGCACAGGCACTAATGACGTGCCTGGGCTCTGTTAAACTGAAGGAGACGGAACGGTTGTGATTTTTGCGCCATGCCAAACCGCTGGTGTGATAAACATTCCACTCACCATCCAGGAGATTGGGATTGTCTGCCTTTAACAGAAGCGAGGCAAAGCAGCAATTGGGGTGGTTCAGTGCAGCTTGGTGGATGGTTGCAAGCCAGTCAGGTTCAGGGAAGGCATCCGCATTCAGTAAAACCAGGTAATCCCCCTGTGCTTGTCGGGCAGCCAGGTTGTTGCCACCAGCAAAACCAAGATTGGTCTCAGAATGCAGAATATGCAGATTCAGGTTGGAGTGTTGGCTGACCAGCTCCGGATCAGGCGGTTCATCAGCCCCATTATTGAGCAAGATGACCTCGAAATCTTTGAAAGTTTGCTGTTTCAATGCTTGCAGATTCGCTTGCAAATATTGTGAGCTTTTCCAGAATAAAATGAGGACTGAGAAGAACGGCTTGATCATGTTGTTTTCCCTTGCTATGGATATTATAGTTTAGGTATGCCCTTATGCAGAGGATTGCGAAAGAGGTTGCTGGTCTTATATAATTCTGTAAATTTTACGGACTGAATGGACTAATATGGCCAAATCGAAGAAATCCAACAAAAAGAAGAGTGCAAGTAGCAGCAAAAAGCCTCAGGTCAAGGCTACAAGCCAAAAAACTTCCAAACCCCAAGCGCGGGCGAATGCAAAAAAGAAGCGCGAAATTCCATCCTGGATTTGGAGCTTGATTGTAATTATCGTAGCTGTTGGAGGATATTGGCTGATAAAGCTGACCAATCAACGCCAAAGTGTTGTGAACAAGCAACCGTTAGAAATGAGTGTGTTAGATGTGGCACAACTTGACCGGGAAGAATGGCTCTTTCTGGATGTACGTGAACAGTACGAGTGGGAGGAAGCTCACATTGAATGGGCTACTCTGATCCCTCTCGGGCAGCTTGCAGACCGGCATGATGAACTGCCAAAAGACCGTAAAATTGCGGTAGTTTGTCGTTCTGGCAATCGAAGCCAAGAAGGCAGGGATATCTTGCTGGCGGCAGGCTTTACGGACGTTACGAGTATGGCTGGCGGCATGAATGACTGGATCAACCTCGGTTTCCCGGTCGTAACTGGTCCTTGAACTGTAATTACTTTCGCGATTTCCGCCATCCATTGGCAATTGCATCCTCCTCTGTACAGAACCATCTTTCGCCAAACATCGGTGTAATGACAGTCGCGGTATAGTATTCTTGCCCGGGTGCGTGAAAGATCTTTTCTTTTGAGGTGTAAGAGATATTACCTTTAATATCACAACCATTAAGGTGGGCTTTACATCCGGTCGGACAAGAATATTCAGTAACTTTAGTCATTATTTTGTTTAATATCGAAAAGGCTCTTGCTTTATATTCAAAAGAAGACCAGTTGGTGACCTCTGGCTCATTATGACCAATCTTTTCCAATGTTTCAGCTTGGGCCAAACTTAATTCTTGAGTCGTATCTGGAATAGAAGTAATGGAGTGTTGGTTTGGTATAGAAGTACTTTGCGGTTGATCTTCTATTTTCCTATCCGAGGCAGAGCACGAACTGCAAATAAACAATAAAGTAAGCAGGAGCAGACCTGTTTTTTGAGACATAAGTAACACTTTCTTGTGGGACCTTTCTTCTTTTTTATATTGGCCCTGTTTATCTGAAATCTTTAAAGCAAGCTGAATTAGTATACACGTTATAAATTTGTTATGTCGACCATTGGCAAGAAATGAAAGCGAAACTGCTAGAAAAAATCAGAATCGTCCTCAATGCCCATTAAAGTGTTTTTCCTCATCCTACTTCGAATTCTATCGATTTCATATTAGCGAAATTTATATGTGAACCTATCTAACTTTCCTATGGTAAGATTAAAAGTTGTTTGATGCTTAAATTTAAAGGTGAAATGATTGGCCAGTACTCCTAAACCTGTCTACGACTCTGCCAGTTACCGTGTTTCCGCGATTTCTGAATTGAAGGAATTAGGAAAATATCGCTACTTGCTCGGGCAATTAATTCGACGGGATATTCTAACGCGTTATAAGAGGTCAGTCCTGGGCGTGGCATGGACCATGCTGAACCCACTTGGCACCATGCTGATTCTGTCCTTTGTCTTCTCGAATTTTTTCAAATCAGAGGTGCCCCATTACCCCGTTTACATATTAAGCGGTTTATTGGTGTGGAACTTTTTCTCACAGGGCACGAACGCCGCAATCAGCGGGCTGGTTTGGGGAGGCAGCCTGCTAAAACGCATTTACATCCCCAGCAGCGTGTTCGGTGTCTCGGCTATTGGCACCGCTTTGGTTAATCTTGTCCTTTCCCTTGTGCCGCTTGTGATTGTGATGCTGGTGGATGGCGCCCCATTTTACCTGTCAATGCTATTTTTACCCATTTCCATTCTGTTGTTAACTGCCTTCACACTCGGATTCGGGTTATTGATTTCTTCGTTGGCTGTCTTTTTCCCGGATGTCGCGGAGATGTACCAGGTCTTGTTGACTGCCTGGATGTACCTGACTCCCATTATCTACCCGGAGAGCTTGATTTCTGCGAAATGGATGCCTTTTTACACAATCAATCCCATGTATTGGATGGTAAAAATGTTTCGCCTGCCAATTTTCGAAGGGCGCTTTCCATCCTGGCAGGAGTTTTTACCAGCTTTTGGGTGGGCTGCCGGTATGCTTTTAGTCGGTTGGCTTTATTTCACTTCAAAAACGGAGGAGTATGCCTACCGAGTTTGAAGTAAAAGAAGAAAATACCCAAATCTCAACCGCTCGACCGATCATTCAACTCGAGGATGTCTCTGTCAGTTATCGTTTGCCTTCAGAGCGGATTGGCACGTTCAAAGAATATGCCATACGAAAGTTACAGCGAAAAATCAAAATTGAAAAATTCTGGGCATTGACCGATACCAATTTACAAGTCAACAGGGGTGAGGTTTTTGGTCTGATTGGGAATAACGGTGCAGGTAAAAGCACCATGCTGAAAGTGATTTCAAAAGTGCTGAAGCCAACCAAGGGCAGGGTGGTAGTTTATGGAAAAATTGCCCCCTTGCTTGAGCTTGGCGCAGGTTTTCACCCGGAGTTGTCAGGGCGGGAAAATGTATTCCTGAACGGTGCTTTGCTTGGATATAGTCGACCGGAGATGGAAGCGGTTTTCGATGAGATCGTCGAATTTTCTGAGTTGGAACATTTTATCAATTCGCCTGTTCGAACCTATTCATCAGGGATGTTTGCCCGGCTGGGTTTTGCTGTTGCGACAGCCCATATGCCTGAAATCCTGATTTTGGATGAGATTTTGAGTGTAGGGGATGAAGCTTTCCAGCGAAAATGTAATCTTCGGATGAAAAAATTCCAGCAATCAGGCGCAACAGTCTTGATGGTTTCGCATGCATTGGACATGATGGAAGGTATGTGCAATCGCATAGCCTGGATTGACCACGGCAAAACTCAGAAAATCGGGGAACCGCAGGAAGTCATCGCAGCATACCGGGGAGAGAATTTGTAATGGAATACATTCGCACTGCAATTCCGCATGTAATTTTGATAAAACCAAAAATTTTTGGCGATCAGCGCGGATTTTTCCTGGAAACCTTCCGTCAGTCAGAATTTGATGCGTTTTGCGGGCATCATGATTTCGTGCAAGACAATCACTCCGGCTCCAGCCAGGGCATCTTGCGTGGGCTGCATTATCAACTGCACCAAACACAAGGCAAGTTGGTACGGGCAGCTGTGGGTGAGGTCTTCGATGTCGCGGTTGATATTCGCCAGGGATCTCCAACTTTTGGAGCATGGGTTGGCGCGCTTTTGAGTGCCGAAAACCGACACCAACTTTGGGTGCCGCCTGGTTTTGCACACGGATATTATGTCATCAGTGAATGGGCTGAGTTTTTTTATAAAACAACCGATTATTACGCTCCGGAATGGGAGCGCAGCATTCTCTGGAATGACCCGGTCATCGGGATCGATTGGCCATTAGTGGAAGGGGCATTGCCCACCCTTTCGAACAGAGACGCTCTGGCGCCAACCCTGGCTGAAGCGGAAGTTTTTTCTGAGGGTTGGTCTTTAAACAAATTGACCAAGGAGTGATGATGAAAAACCTACTTGTCACTGGAGGGGCTGGCTTCATTGGTTCTAACTTTATTCACTACTTGCTGCAGCAGGACGTGGACATAAAAATTATCAACCTGGATGCGCTGACCTACGCCGGCAGCCTGGAGAACCTCAAAGACCTGCCTGATCCTGAAAGACACGTCTTTATCCACGGAAATATCACCGACCGCACTTTATTGGACCAGATTTTCAGCGAACATAAAATCGATACAGTCATCAATTTTGCGGCAGAATCGCATGTGGATCGCTCCATCCTCAACCCAGGAATCTTCGTAGACACAAATGTAGTTGGCACCTATACTCTGCTCGAAGCCGCTCGTCGCGCCTGGATCGCAGACAAAGTTGTTCCCATTGAAGAAACACGTTTTCACCATGTCTCCACCGATGAAGTGTTTGGCACCCTTACGCGCGAGGAACCGCCCTTTGAAGAAGATACTCCCTACGCGCCCCGTTCACCCTATGCTGCCGCAAAAGCCTCCAGCGACCATTTTGTGCGTGCCTATTACACGACCTTTGGTTTGCCCATCAGCATCAGCAACTGCTCTAATAATTACGGTCCGCGTCAGTTTCCTGAGAAACTGATCCCTTTGATGATTTTGAATGCGCTTAATGGCAGACCTATGCCGGTTTATGGTGATGGAATGCAGATCCGCGACTGGCTGTATGTGGACGACCACTGCGAAGCGATCCTCCGCATTGTTAAGAACGGACGCACAGGCGAGACCTATTGCGTAGGCGGCGATAATCAGCCTCCAAATATTGAAATTGTCAATACTATTTGCGACATTCTCGATGAATTGCAACCCAATTCAGCGTATGCGCCACACAACCAGTTGATTACTTATGTTGCTGACAGACCGGGGCATGACCGTCGGTATGACATCAATATTGCCAAAATTGAGCAAGAGCTCGGATGGAAGCCCAGCCATGACTTGCGCCAGGGTTTGGTAGACACGGTAAAATGGTATTTGGACAACCCTGCATGGGTAGAAGAAATCACAAAACAGTCAGATTACAACAGCTGGCTCCAGAAAAACTATTCGGGTAGAAAGGCGTAGACATGAAAGGTATCATCCTCGCAGGCGGCAAAGGCACCAGGCTCTATCCGTTGACCATGGCAATCAGCAAGCAACTGCTGCCGGTCTATGACAAACCCATGATCTACTATCCGCTCTCCATGCTGATGCTGGCGGGCATTCGCGATATTTTAGTCATCACGACACCGGAAGACAGTGATCAGTACCAACGTTTGTTGGGCGATGGAAGCCAGCTGGGAATGAGTTTCCAGTACGCCACTCAGGCAGTTCCCCGTGGACTTGCAGATGCCTTCCTCGTTGGCAAAGAATTTATCGGTGACGATAAGGTCTGCTTGATTTTGGGCGACAATATCTTCTTTGGGCACGGACTGCCGCAGGTTTTACGCAGTGCTGCAGAGCAGGAAACTGGCGCAATAGTTTTTGCCTATCCTGTCAGAGACCCTGAGCGCTACGGCGTGGTGGAATTCGATGAGACTGGCAAGGCCATCAGCCTTGAAGAAAAACCCCTCAAACCACGTTCCAATTACGCTGTACCGGGTATTTATTTTTACGACAACCGCGTGGTTCGTTATGCTGAAGAGCTTGAACCATCTCTGCGGGGTGAGATCGAAATTACCGATATAAACAAACGCTATCTGGGTGATGGCGAACTTTCTGTAAAAGTGCTGGGGCGCGGCGTAGCCTGGCTGGATGCCGGCACGCACGAAAGCTTGCTGCAGGCTTCGATGTTTGTGCAGGCAGTGGAAGACCGCCAGGGAATGATGATCTCGTGCGTGGAAGAAATTGCCTATCGCATGGGCTATATTGATGAAGAGTGTTTGCGAAACTGCGCCGAACCTCTGGCGAGCAATGAGTATGGGCAGTATTTGTTGCGATTTTTGGGCGAACAAACCAAATGAAAAGGATCCTTCAAATCGGCACCAAAGGTCAGTTAGGTTGGGAGCTGCTGCGCACCTGCGCGCCCCTGGGTGAGGTTGCAGCACTGGATTTCCCGGATGTTGACTTGGCTGACAGTGCTGGTCTGCGTGACCTCGTAAGAAGTGTAAAACCCGATATCATCATAAATGCCGCAGCTTATACCAATGTGGACAAAGCTGAAAGCGAACCCGAAAAAGCCAGGGCAATCAACGCCACTGGTCCGGGTGTATTGGCGGAAGAAGCCAAAAAGATCAACGCGCTGCTTGTGCACTACTCCACCGATTACGTCTTCGATGGCACCAAGGGCAGTCCGTATGTGGAGACTGATACGCCAAACCCATTAAGCGTCTACGGACAAACAAAGCTGGAGGGCGAGCAGGTCATCGCTGCTTCTGGCTGTGTGAACCTGGTGCTCCGGTCAAGTTGGATTTATTCCAGGCGTAGTGGCTTCGTGGCGAAGGTCTTGGAGTGGGCACGTACCCAGGAAATTATCCGGATTGTGGATGATCAAATCAGCAGCCCAACGCCGGCAAAATTAATGGCGGAAATCACTGCAGGTCTTGTTTCAGGAATTGTAACCAACCCGCAGGGCTGGATGCTGGAGCGCAAAGGCATATATCACTGTGCCTGTAATGGTTATTGCAGCCGCTACGAATGGGCCAAAGAAGTATTACGACTCAACTCAAATCCGCAGGCAAGACCAGATCAAAAACTGCTGCCTGCTTTGACTATGGATTTTTCGACCCCGGCAGAAAGACCGCTTCGATCCCGCCTGGATTCATCAAAGTTTGAAGCAACGTTTGGCATGAAAATTCCGCACTGGCTGGACGCCTTGAAACTGGTAATGGAAGAATAACAAAGGGACATATTATTAAAAATCGCTTACCATTAATCACGATTGATTGTTACTTATCGGTGAGTAATATATGAAGATACAGTCTGCAGCAGTTTACACCTACGAAAGAATCGTCGCCAGCCTTGAAGCCTACAGGCTTTTCAATCCAATGACACGCGCGAATTTACAGATCAACAGAGGTTTGGTTGATGGTGAGTTCTCGACTGCCGCGATAAAAGAGTCGGATGTCGTGGTGTTTCAAAGAGAATTTCCCGTCAATTTAGCGAATTACCTCGCTGTGATGTCCCAGGCAGCCAACCTCGGCAAGCCGGTTGTGATGGACATGGATGATGACCTGTTGGCGCTGCCCATCCACCACCCTGACCGGGTGAAGCTAAACTACGCCAAAGCCCAAATTCCGATTTTGCTTGGCATGGTTCAGGCTAAAGCGCTTACCGTCACCACGCCTTACCTGGCTGACTTGCTAAGGAAATACAACACCAACGTCTTTGTCCTGCCCAATTTTCTGGATGACTTGCTATGGCATTTCAATCCACCCCAGGTTGAGCCAGTGAGCGATAAAATCCGCATTTTCTACATGGGCACGGTCACGCACGTGCCGGATCTGGAAATGCTCAAGCCAGCCTTTCGTGCCCTGGCGATGAAGTATCCCGGTCGCCTGGAATTTATGTTTTATGGAGCCAACCTGGAGTTTGCGGAAAGTATTCCGGCCACGATCACCAATTGCCAGAGTGAAACATTTGTCTATGCGGATTATGTAAAAGTTGCGCTTTCTCAAAAAGCAAACATCGCCATCGCCCCGGTGGAAGACATCCCCTATAACCACTGTAAAAGCTCGATCAAGTTCTTTGAGTATTCTGCTATGGGGCTGCCGGGGGTTTATTCGAGAGTGACACCTTATTCCTTGGTAGTAGAGGAAGGGATTAACGGCTTTACCGCATCAAAAATCGACGAATGGATTGATGCTCTCAGCCAATTGATTGAAAATCCACAACTTCGGGAATCGATGGCGCTTGCTGCCCAGGATACTGTTCGACGGGAGTGGCTGCTGTCTGACCATGCTCATTTCTGGCCAGAAACTTACGCGGAAATTGCTGAACTCACAACTCCGAATCAGGCAGCGATCGCGGCTTATTTACCCGTCCTGGAAGACATCACCCTTCACCTTGACACATTCTTCAGGAAACAGGAACCGAAGGATTCTGATTTATCCTGGCATCTCCAACAAGCAAAACAGGGATTGGCAGAAAAAATTGCCGATAATGATGTCTTGCATAACAGGTTGGATATCCTGAGCCAGAAGAACAACCTCTTATACACCGAATTGGATCTTGTCACAAAGGATTTCAATAAGCTATTCCACGAGAAGGCGAACGATGATTCGATTGTTACGGAATTGAAAGAACAGGTGGACCAACTATCGGTTGAATGGATCGATCACACCAGGCAGATTCAAGCATTGGAAGCTGAGAATCGTGTTATCAGGGAGGGATGGGATGCTTCAAAACTTGAAACAGCGCATTACGCGCTCAGCAGAAGTTGGCGCCTCACCCGTCCCATGCGCAAATTCATCAAATTTTTCAAAGGAAAATAATGGGATTTACATTTAACGATCGGCAACTAATAAAGAAAAGCGGACTGTTTGACCCCGTTTACTACCTGTTTACCTATCCCGATGTGCGCGTTGCGGATATGGATCCACTTACGCACTTCATGAAAGTTGGATGGAAAGAAGGACGCAACCCTTCGGAAAGCTTCCATACACAGTTTTATCTTAATACTTATCCTGATGTCTGGGCAGAAGGCATTAACCCGCTTATCCACTACATTTGTTTTGGGCAGCGTGAAGGGCGGTCGCCTAAATAAATCGACGGCGCAGCCAACTCAGAAACTGGTGTCGGCGTTTCGCGGTTGGGACAATCACAGGCTGGGATGCTGCGGAATAAGCCGTTTCCTCATAAAGGATTGGTTTGGCAGCAAGTTCATAAAAGTCAATTTGAGTCAGGCTATACTGGTCGCGCAACACTCCGCGCATCTTCTCATCCTGCAGCATACGCAGGAACATCTGAGCCCCACCAAGTTGTGGCGCATATCCGCAGAAAACCTTTTTGAACAGCAGAAGCAGGCGTTCAACCACCAACTCATCCGTGTCAGAAGTGCCTTGGTGGGTAAAATCCTCTCCAAAAGCCTCGATGAACAGCTCATCGGAAAGATCATCAAAAAAGGTGCAAAAAATCTGTGAGAATTCGAAATTCGCGCGTCGAATGCCTTTTTCGGATGGCGAGCTTATATTAGCGCCCGTGGTGAACCAGCGATAATTGGTCAATTTTTCCTGTATGATATGAATTGGATAATGCTTGACAATCCTTATCCATAGGTCATAATCCAGCAACTGCACGTAACCCAGGTTGTAAAGACCGACAGATTCAATGACCTTGCGAGGGAACATGGCGGTGGATTGGCATACTCCGCAACCGTAGAAGTAAAAGTATCGTAACCACTCAGCTTGAGTCTTGTTTCTCAAGTCCCACCAGAGCACCCGCTCCGTATCTTTTTCGGTGAGAATTTTCCCGTGCTCGTTGACAAAAGTGACTAAGGAAAAGCAGGCGCCGTATTCAGGGTGGTCGAGAAAAAAATCGACTTGTTTCTTCAATTTTTCAGGTTCCCAGGTATCGTCGCTATCTATCCGGGCTATCAATTCACCCGAGGAGTTAGTTATTCCGTAATTTGAGCCGTAAACCAAATGCTCATGTGTTTGAGCAAAGAACGGCTTGATCCTTGGATCGTTGAAAGATTGGATGATCTCCCGGGATTTGTCGGTGGAGCAGTCGTCAAAGATGATGAATTCCCAATTCTGATATGTTTGAGCAAGCACGCTTTCAATGGTTTGCTTGATCTGAAGCTCACGATTGAAGTTGGACATGACGATGCTGACCAAAGGTTCATTATTGTTTTTCACTTGATCTTTCTCCATGTATTCGAAACCTTGTTCAAACCGCGAGGACCCGCAACTTTCAAGATGATCTTCTTGATCCTTATTTTTAATGCGCTTTCTGCCAATACCTGCCTGTTGAGCGAATTGCCCTGGTTGATCAAGTCCAGGTAATACTGCCGCCCCTCGAACCCAATCTTACCCGCGAGAGCAATGTGGTAATCCTTGGTGATCTTGTGGTAGTTCGTGATGTTTAGTTGACTGTAGCTTAAGGTCATCACCCAGGCTGAGTAGAAGCCAGCCTGCTGTGCCGCGAAGGGATAGATCCGTTCAAGGGAGTGCATGATCGTGCCATCGGTCACACGGGTGGGCTCGACAGGAAAGTCCTCATAGGTGTATTTTTGGTCAAAAAGTAGAGCCAGGGCTTTGGTTCTGAACCAGAAGATCGTACCGAGGGGTGCTATTGGCGCATTGGCGTTCGACATGGGAACGGTAATTCCCAGTTCACGGGCATACTTTTCAGCGGCGTCGTAGTTGATCAACCATTCGTTCCCGGGCAAAGTTGCCCACGGACCGAAATTTGGCGTGGGCGGAGTCAATAGACCGAGCCTTGGGTTGTCTTTGAATGTCTTCAGAACATTCTCGACATATTCCCTTGATCCCAGGACGTTCTCGAAACAGTGATACGCAAAAGACTCACCAATGATGTAAGGTTGGAAGTAGTCTGTCTTTTTATCATGCGCAGTGCAGACCACATCATAGTCCATGATGTATGGCTTAAACCCAACTAACAGCGCGCTGACGTCACGCCCGCGGTTCTTGATCAGCAACACTTTCACTTTGCGATCTGGCAAGGCGGCGAAAACTGATTCGATGGACTCTTTCTTTTCCACGCTGTCTGTTGAAATGAAAATATCCATATCGCCCGGCGTGTTTTTGGCGTAGCGCAAGCAGTAATCAATTTGATCTGGATAATAGATGTGTAAGAAGAGAGCTGCTTTTAGAGCTGGTTTATCATCAGGTAGTTTGATCTGATCAGGCAGGATGTAGTTAAGCTGAAGGCGTTCCTTGATATCGGACATGTGCGCGGTCCTGAGCAGCACATCCCAGATCAAGTTCAGGTCATAATCCGTTTTCTGCTCCAGGTATTGATACAAATCACGGGCTGCCTGCCCCGGGCTCACCTCGATGAACTCGTTGTAAATATTGTAGAAAACCTTGCGCTTCCAGACCGGGCATCCGCGGTTCTCCACCAGCTCTCTGGGGTAGAGCATCATCGGATATTCGTGATAGTCTTTCAAATCGTCCGTATTGATGTAGACATCCGAATTGAATCCCATGCGGGTGAAATCTTTAGTGAAAATTACCTCGTGCCAGCCGACCGATTCGGCGTAGGTGCGAATCTGCGGCACCGTTTCCCAGTAGTGCTGAAGCGCTTTCGCTTGGATGAAATCAGAGCGAAACACCATGAAGCTGGATGAGATGTGAATCGGAACATAACCGTACTTACATGTTTTCCATGGGTCAAAGGGAAGTCCGTAGTGCCGTGTGAGACCCCAAAAATGTACATTTCGCTCTGCCATTGCATCAAAGGCTTCTTTGAATGGATGCACCGGACCCATCAGGGTGTAGTTGAGCAGCACGACTTCCTGGTATCTTGCCAGTTCTTTCCAGCCCACCGAAAGCAAGGCTTCTTTGTACGCCCAAACATCCAGCCCCTTGTTTTCACGTTCGAGGATGACAGGGTTAAATTCAGCAAGCCTTTCCTTGCTCTCAGTGGTCAAAGGTCCGTTACTGACAAATATCAGCTTTTCTACATTTTTGACCAGATCGCGCAGAAGGTATGGGATGTAACTGTCTACGATTCCGTCTTTATCGTAAAAAAAGTAAATTGCAATTCGGCGAATCGGTTTGGTGTTATCCAGTTTCATAACTAATTTTGTCCGGCAGCAGCAATGATTTTTTGAATTTTCTTGTGATCCCCGTAAACGATGGGTGAATCGTAGGGTCTGTCTGGGAAGACGCCAAATTGGGGTCTAATGTTCAAATGCCTGGTTGTGATGAACTCCTCCACCTTCTCACGGAGGGTGGTCGCCTCACCGGTGCAGGTGTTGATAATACCCGTCACTTCCGACTGGGTGATTGCCAGCGCGATTTGCCTGGCAAGTTCATCCACCTCGATGAAGTCAAAAGCGTTCTTTCCGGTGGTCACCGGGAAGGTGGCGTCTCCACGCTCTTCGGCTTCGAGGATCTTGGTGAAGATCGAGTGGTTACGCTTATCGTCACCGAGGATGTAGTAGGCACGCAGCCATTGAAAAGTAGCCTCATGTTTCTTTGCCAGAAACATAGTTGCCTGGCGTAAGGCATTTTTGGCGATCCCGTAATAACTGATTGGATTGGTTGGGGTGTTTTCATCGATTTTCCCTTCCCAATATCCGACCTCGTGCATGGTACCCTGCACCGCGATGTGCTTCAGACCTGCTTCCAAAATGCTGGAAATGAAGCGGAAGTGACCGGGCAAGTCGTCAATATGGCTGTTGGCAAAATGATTGAAACCGTTACGCCAGGCAAGATGCAGGCAGGTATCGATCTGATCAATTCTTTTTGTGATTTCTTCGGGATTTTCAAACAAATTTACCTGCAACCGTTCAGCGCGTGGGTCAATTCCATCAACAAAGAGATCGGCAGCTAAAACCGTCACCCCGAGATTCAATAGTTGTTCAACTACCTTATGACCAATATATCCGTTTGCGCCTGTAACAAGGATCGTTTTTGACAATTTTTGTTCCCTTTTTCTGTTCTTATGCTGTAAATTCTATCACAGGAACAATTCTAACAATTTCGCTGTCCGCCTTCAGGGGAGGTGTAAGGTGGCTGCCTACACCTCATTTTAGATGGATTCTAAGCTTGTGAAGAGGTCGTCAGATGGGAGATCCCAAGGCATACTGGGACCGTCAATTTTTTAGATTATAATCTGAAATCGCTATGGTTTTCTCTTCACAAATATTCCTGTTTGTTTTTTTGCCCCTTTGCATCCTGGGGGCGTATTTAGTTCGCCCTGATTTTCGAAAGTATTTCCTGATCCTTGCCTCGCTGGCATTCTTTGGCTGGACGGGCAAAAAGCTTCTGGCCATTTTCCTTGTGTTCGCACTGGTGAACTATGGCATGGGCTTGTTGCAGGGCAAGATTCGTGAAAATAAGGGGCCTGGCAAAAAGATCGCTAATTGGTTGGTCATTTTCTCCAACGTGGCATTCTTGCTTGCCTTCAAGTATCTGCCCTTTTTTACAAACATCTTGAGTGGCATCACCGGGTCTGAAATTTACAAAATCGATCTTCCAGTGCTGCTGGGGGTCTCCTTTTTTGTGTTCAGCGCCATCTCGTACCAGTACGATATCTATTACAACAAGATCGCTCCCCAAAAGAACGTCGCTGACTTTTTGCTCTTCATGAGTTTCTTCCCGAAGCTCTTGCAGGGTCCAATCACCCGGGCGGGTGATTTTACAGCGCAACTTGCGAAAAACAAGCTGGACCTGGATAGCCTTTCGAGGGGAATATATCGCTTTACAGCAGGGCTGGCAAAAAAGGTGATCATTGCGGACCAACTTGGGGCGATGGTGGACCAGATCTTTGCCAACCCAGCAAACACCAATGGGGTCTCTATTGCCTGGCTGGGGGCATTTGGCTACGCCATGCAGATCTTTTTCGATTTCTCGGGCTACACCGATATGGCGATTGGCTTGGGGCAAATGCTCGGGTTTGACCTGCCTGAAAACTTCAACTTCCCTTACCTCGCCCTCAACATCTCCGATTTTTGGCGGCGCTGGCATATCACCCTGAGCACCTGGTTCCGCGATTATGTCTTTTATCCACTTGAATTCAAGCGCAGGAAACAAAAGGTCTTTCGCACAGAATCCAACACACTGATCGTGTTCTTTCTGACTGGCTTTTGGCATGGCGCTGGCTGGCAATTCATTGCCTGGGGTCTTTGGCATGGGCTGTTTTCGGGCTTGGAGGCTTTTTTGCGTGCCAAAAAAGTAAAAGCAAAAGCTCCAACGATTGTTCGCTACCTTGTGACCTTGCTGATCGTGCTGGTGGGGTGGGTGCTCTTTCGGTCGCCGGGTCTCAGGTATGGGCTTCAATACCTGGGGGTGATGTTTGGGTTGGTAAAACCGCTCGAAACAGGTTTGATCCTCACCTGGTACCTCAACGGCAAGATCGCTTTCATCCTGGCTCTGGCAGTGGTGGCCTGCATCCCCTGGAAACAGCTGCTTCCCAAACTCTTCGAAAGACTGCCGAATTCAAAACTACACGACCCAGTCAGACTGATCGCATTTTTGATCCTGCTTGGCTTTTCGATCATGATGGTCATGTCTTCCACGTATAGTTCATTTATCTACTTCAGGTTCTAGCGGTAAGCCAATGAAATCGAACTTCTTCAAAGTACTCATCGTCATTGTGTTTTTTGCCGTACTAATCCTGCCAGTTTTAGAGTCGGATAAGATAGGCGGAGCGCTTTCCCCTAACGAGAACCGCTATCTGGCAAAGTTTCCTCCATTGTTCACTGAAAACCACAATTTTTCCCCAGAGTTCAAGTCCGGGTTTGAGGCCTGGCTCAATGACAACCTTCGTGGCAGACAAAAGCTCATCCAATTATCTAAAACAATAAACTATCGATTCTTTGGCGAACTGGGTTTTTCGGGATATCGCGTTATTAATGGACCAAACGGTTGGCTTTTTTATGCGCCGGACCCTGAGATTAAGTACATCACCAATTCCTTTGTTCCTAATGATGCCGAAAAGATGGGCATTAAAAACAATTTTGAAAGAATTGCCAATGAGTTGAGGGATTCGAACACCGCTCTTGTGGTAGGCATGTGGCCTCCAAAATTCAATGTTTATCCCGAGGAATTGCCTGCGTCTATAAGTTTGGTAAATACCTACTCAGCAGCAGAAGCTATTGATGATGATTTGAAAACCGCGATTGGTTTTTCCTATGCGTCACCTTTCGATGAGTTGCTAACAAGCAAATCGAGCTTCCCAACCTATTCCCGTGCTGTTGATGTTGGTCACTGGAATCAATTTGGCGCTTTCATCGGATATTCCACATTGATGGAAGCGGTCCAGGAGTCTTTTCCGGATCTCCGAATTTTGTCAGAAAGTGATTTCTCAATAACTGAGTATGAGAGGGAATTGAAAACGGATTGGGGTTTTGCTTCGACAGAAACAGACCTTAACTATGAACCAAAGTTTACCCGGACTGCTACAGAGGATGCCGGTTTCTTCGACCGGATAAATTACACCTCAAAAGACATTTGGAAGAGCTATAGATACTTTACGAATCCTGACACCACCTTGCCCAAGGCAATTCTTGTTGGGGATTCTTATGTCTGGCAGTTCTTGCTCCAAAATATGGCTGAGAGTTTTTCAGAATTGGTTTTCATTCATTTTCTGGACCTGGATCAATTTAATAATTTGGCTGCTTATGTTAAACCCGATGTAGTCATCCTGGCGGGTCAAGGATTCCCTGGAATTTGGCATGCGTCACTTCTATCGATTGAGAATCTATCTGCTGAGATCGTTTCGCACAACACCCCAACCACGATTGAACGTGGCGAATCATATAACGTCAACATCCTGGTTAGAAATACAGGCGATCAAGCCTGGTCGGAAGACGACCAGATCCGCCTGTGTATTTTCCAGGATGGTAAAGATTACGGCTACCGCGTTCACTTACCAGAAGGCTTTTCGCTGGAACCCGGACAGGAATACACCTTTGTGCTCTATAATTTACGAGCTCCTGCAGGAGACGCAACCTATCTCGAATATCAAATGCTGCAGGAAGGAATTCAATACTTTGGCGAAAAAGAGCGCGTTGATATTGTGGTAAAGTGAACTGACAGCTTTCACCTCATTGATGGCAGGACCCTATGACAAACCCACCTTTTCCAAACAATAACATCGGCTACCTCTGCACTGATTGGCAGGTGGAGCTTGGACTTGGCGCGAAAACCGCACTGAAATTGATTGACAAAGACGAAAACTTATCCGAGTTTAGCTTTGCGCAATTAATGGATCTGAGCAACCAGGCAGCTAATCTACTTGCGTCGATGGGGCTGCAAAAAGGCGACCGGATCATGCTGCTTCTTTCCAAAACGATTGAGATGTACGCTTTTTTCCTTGGAGCATTGAAGCTGGGATTGGTCAGCTCCATCCTCTTCAACAGCATTGGCGAAGACTCGATCATCGAGCGGATCAAAGACACCGACACCAAGGCCATTATTTCGACTACCAGGATGAATTTTCGCCTGGTCAAGGTATTACAAAAGCTGGATCCCTTCTTTCGGGTGTTGTTGGTTGACCAGGGCGAGTCTGACGGGCAGTTTATTGGCATCCGCGAGCAGTTCGCACTGGCTTCAACTTCGTTTGTTACTCCCGCCACGGACCCTGAGCAATACTCCCATTTCCATTTCACCTCCGGTTCCACCGGCAAGCCCAAGGCAGTCCAGCACTGCCATGCTGCGATCATCGACCACCTGCGTAGTTTCGAAGCCGTCATGCAACCAAATGCGGACGACCTTTATTGGTGTACGGCAGACCCAGGCTGGGTGACGGGCACGACCTATGGCATCACGTCCCCCTGGGCTTCCGGCTTGACCCAAATCCAACTGGATGCAAATTACGACCCGGCACTCTGGATGCGTATTATCGAGCGCTACAACGTCCAGATATTCTACACCGCCCCAACTGTTTTTCGCATGATGGCCCAGCAGCCCGAAGCCTTTTACCAGCAGTACGACCTGAGCTCTCTAAAGCGTGTTTACACCGTCGGCGAGCCTCTGGACCCTAACCTGGTATTGTGGGGACGCAGAGTGTTCCATTGCGAGATCTACGACACCTGGTTCCAGACCGAAACGGGCAGCATCATGGTTGCCAACCGGCCGGGCTTGGAAGTCAAACCAGGCTCGATGGGTAAGCCGCTGCCATATCTGGAAGCTGCCATCCTGGAAAGCCAGAATAACTTCATGCCGGATAATACGCAGGGGCTGCTCTGCATCCGAAAGCCGTGGAACTCGATGTTCAGGGAGTATGTTGGCAACCCCGTGGTTTACAACAACAAGTTCCTGGGCGATTTTTATAGCTCCGGAGATATTGCGTATCGGGATGAAGATGGGTACTTCTGGTATATTGGCAGAAGTGATGATGTCATCAACACCGCGGGGCATCTGGTGAGCCCGTTTGAAATCGAATCTGCTGTGATGGAAGTTCCTCATGTGCTGGATTGTGCTGTAGCTGGTTTGCCCGATGATCTCCTGTATGAAAAGGTGGTGGCGTTTGTGGTCCACGACCAACAAGCCCCGTCGCTTCGAAAACTGGATATGGATATCAAGCTTTACGTCTCGAAAAAGGTTGCGTCGCTGGCTTCACCCAAGGAAATAGTTTTCACTGATAAAATTCCCAAAACAAAAAGTGGAAAAGTGATGCGGCGGGTGTTGAAAAAGCAATACTTGGGTCAAGACGTGGGGGACCTCTCCACGATGGAGGAATGAATGGTAGAATATGATGTAGTAGTGCGGATGAACAAGGTTTTTCGGGAGGTTTTTGACAACCCGGAAATCGAGATCTTCGATGAAATGACCTCAAGCGACGTGGTGGGTTGGGATTCCTTCTCTCATATCAACCTGATCACCTCCCTCGAAATCGAATTTGACATCGAGTTCACTCAACAGGAAGCTTTTGGTTTTAAGACTGTCGGCGAATTGAAATCGGCGATTGTGGCCAGGGTGAACTGCTAAAAGGCTTGTCCTTACACTGGTAAGATCTTGAGGCACTGACAGCATAGAATGTGCATCATAGAAACGGAAACTAAAGGAATCGCGTTATGAATTTTTTATCTATCAATGAATTCGTCCAGGGTGCCACACAGAGTTATCTTGATCCGGGCTCCGGGAGCATGATCCTGCAACTGATACTTGGGGCAGTGTTAGGCCTGGGTGTGGTTGTCCGGTTGTTCTGGAAGAACATAAAGAATTTCTTCACGCGAGGTAAGGCGAAATTCGAAGAGGATCTGGATCCGACCGCAGTAATGGAAACGGTAACCGAGAACGCCTCTGAAGAAAGCTTACAACAGAAACAATGAATGGAGTGGATGGAAAAGTAAGCGGGTCCTTCAGGGATCCGAGCGGTTTCATGTTTAAGCACGAAGGCAAGTTGTATCGCCAGGTAAACCAAAAATTTAGCAAGGAATATGACCTGCTTATGGGTTCCGGGCTATACGAGCAACTTTCAAAATCCAAGACCTTGGTTGCTCACAAAGAGGTTGATCTTCAGCTTGCGCCAATACCCGAAATAGCCTACAGAGTTATCGAACCGGAAGTCGTGGATTTCATTTCCTATCCTTATGAGTGGTGTTTCAACCAACTCCAGGATGCGGCAGTCCTGACCCTGGCAATTGCACGCAGAGCGCTGGAGTTTGGCATGAGCCTCAAAGATGCCAGTGCTTATAACATCCAATTCCAAAATGGTCGACCGGTGTTTATCGACACGCTTTCTTTCGAAAAGTATGAAGAGGGTATGCCTTGGGTGGCGTATAAGCAGTTTTGCCAACACTTTTTGGCTCCGCTTGCCTTGATGGCGAAGAAAGATATTCGCCTGGCTCAGATGATGCGTTTGCATATCGATGGTATTCCACTTGACCTGGCTTCCGCACTGCTGCCTGCCAGCACAAAGTTGAATTTCGGCTTGGCAACCCATATCCACATTCACGCGCAGTCACAAAAGCGTTATGCGGACAAAGAGGTGTCACAAGAACAGGTGAAGGCTCGAATGAGCAAAACTGCCATGGTTGGGCTTCTGGATAGCTTGCTTTCAACTGTCAGAGGTTTGTATGTTAAGACCATTCAAACTGAGTGGACCGATTATTACCAGGATAATAACTACACCAAGGAATCTTTTGAGGCAAAAAGACAATTGGTAAAGTCTTATATTGAAAAAACGAATCCAAAGCGAGTTTGGGATCTGGGTGGAAATACCGGCGAATTTAGCCGTGCAGCAAGCGACCTTGGCATTCCGACCGTTTGTTTTGACATTGACCCCGGTGCAGTCCAACAAAACTATGACCTGGTAAAGAAGAATAAAGAAAAGTTCATGCTACCGCTTCGGATGGATTTGACAAACCCTTCCCCTGATCTGGGCTGGCACAACGCGGAGCGCGAATCAATGCAAGCTCGTGGCCCTGTTGATCTGGTGATGGCTTTGGCGCTTATCCACCACCTGGCTATCTCAAACAACGTTCCGTTGGTTGACGTGGCAGATTATTTTGCGGATTTGGGTGAATATTTGATCATAGAATTTGTTCCAAAGAGCGATTCGCAAGTGAAACGATTATTGGCATCACGCTTGGATATTTTCCCTGATTACACTCTGGAAGGATTCAGACAAGCCTTTGAGCATCATTATTTGTTGATTGATGAAACGCCAATTGACGCCTGTGAGCGCACCGTGTTCCTGATGAAAAGAAAATAATTGGGAGATAAACTAATAAAAAACCACCGGTGCAATTTTCGCCGGTGGTATTGTTTTAAGAATCAAATGAATGTCTTGCGTTTACTTCTGTTTCTTTGGTTTTTGAGCGCTGACAACAAAATAGATCGACACTGCAACAGCCCCTACTGCCAGGTTTCAGCGCTGCATGGTGCATTTCTACCGCAACATCTTCTCAGTGGTGCCCAGAGGCAAGGTCAAGCAGGTGGCGGCCATGCTCAAGACCATCCATGCTCAGGAAGACAAAGGAGCAGCTCTGGACAAGCTGGAAGACGTGGTTGACAAACTGAAGGAAATGAAGCTGTTTGAGGCTGCCAAAAAGTTTGCAGAGACGGGCGTTGAAACTCTGGTCTACATGGACTTTCCCAGGGAGCACTGGCGACGGATCCGTTCGAACAATGCCATAGAACGTTTGAACCGCGAGATCAGGCGCAGAACCAAGACGGTTGGCGCGTTCCCAGACGGTCAGTCTGCTTTGATGTTAGTATGTGCTGGACTTAGGCATATTGAACAGTCTGACTGGGGCAGCAAAACGTACTTGAACATGCAACATCTGGAGGAACTGCTACCAAGTGATTCCTAAATGTGCGAAAAATACTTGACACTACCCTTGGGTTATCCACTGCACTTGATCTCAATTCTTGTTATTATTTATCATGTTATAAAAAAGACAAAATCGGGACCCTGCGAACCTGTGCAAGCCAACTGACAAATGGTAACGATTAAAAACTTGTCAGTGTTATGATTGTATTTTTACACTCAGAATTATGAATTGTAGAGTAACTATGAAACTAATAATTCTCATCCCTGCATTAAACGAAGCCGCTTCGATCGCAAGAGTAGTGCAGTCAATGTCCAAACAAATTGAAGGCGTGGATCAAATTGAAATTCTAGTAATTGACGACGGTTCCAAAGATGACACGGCTGAACTGGCGCGAAGCGCGGGCGCGACTGTCATTTCTCACCCCTTTAACCAAGGAGTTGGTAAAGCTTTCACCACTGGTCTTGCCGCAGCATTAGAAATGGGAGCGGATGTCATGGTCAACATTGATGCCGATGGGCAGTTTTCTCCCGAGGACATCCCCCTCCTGATCGCCCCAATCGTAGAGGGAAAGGCAGATTTTGTATCGGGAGACCGATTCCGCTCGACTGATGGAAAATTAGTGCGACCAGATTACATGTCAAAAATAAAATTCTGGGGAAATCAACGCATGTCTGACCTGGTTGGTTTTGTTACCGGTAAACGATACGATGATGTCTCCTGTGGTTTTCGGGCTTACTCCAAAGAAGCTTTGATGAGATTGAATCTGACCGGAAAGTTTACCTATACTCAGGAATCGTTCCTGGACCTGGCAAATAAAGGAATGGGCATCAGGACAATACCTGTGGATGTGACCTATTTCCCGGACAGGAAATCCAGAGTGGCAGGCAGCATACTAAAATATATGTTTCAGACAGTCAAAATCATCTTCCGGGCATATCGCGACTACAATCCCTTGAAGTTTTTCGGACTTTTAGGGCTAATTCCTCTCATAATCGGTCTTATTACTGGTGTTTTTGTATTGATCCATTACTTCACAACCGGAGCTTTTTCACCTTACATTTTCGTTGCCTTCGCGGCAGTCTACTTGTTCACTTTTGGCATCTTACTATGGGTTGTGGGCATATTGGCAGACATGTTTGTTAGAATTCGTTTGAACCAGGAACAATTACTATACGCTGAAAAGAAAAGACGTTACGATCCGTAACAAAGGTAAATGAATGGCTTTCGAGAAACTGATTGACAGATTGTTAAAGACGAAATGGTCCGAAGACCAAATAAGTAAATTCATTGGTCCATATAACGGATCATATTTCACTTATTCAAAAGACCTTTTAGTGCGCAGTAATGCCGCTTCGGGAGGAACTGTCACAGCACTGTTGATGGACATGCTTAATCGAAATGAGATCGATGCTGCCTTAGTTTGCGTTTTAGAAGTTGTTGACGGTGTGGTCTTTGCAAATTTCCGGTTGGCAGAAACTCGTGATGATTTGCTCCAAGCTCAGGGCAGCAAATATATCTCGACTCGTTTTAGCTCTCAAGCGATGGATATTATCAGAAACTTTGACGGACGGCTTGCGGTTGTGTGTTTGCCGTGTGATGCGAAGCTGCTCAACAAAACGACCGAAACTACACCAGCCCTCAAAGAAAAAATACGATGTGTTATCACCCTATTCTGTGGGCATCTTTCCAAACCAGAGCTAACCCAATTGGTCGTGGATCGTCTTCGCCCAATGCCCGATTCTCAGCTTAAAGACTTTCGTTATCGTTCTGGACATTGGCGCGGACGCCTGACTGCAGAATACGATGAAGGTCAGGTAGTTTCCAAAAAGTTTTCTGCGTTTAGCAAATACCAAAATTTATATTATTTTTGCGAAACAAAATGCATGCATTGTTATGATCACGTAGGATATTTCAGTGATATTGCTGTCGGAGATATCTGGCTTCAGCGGATGAAAAATGATCCCATTAAACATTCTGCTGTCATCACAAAAACTGAAAGAGGAAAAAGAATTCTTGAGGTAGCCTCGGAATCAGGATTGCTCCAGATAGAAGCTCAACCAATCTCTGAAATCGTTGAAGCCCAATCAAGATCTTTCAAAATTCATTACAATGTTTCGGCCCGCTCAAAAGCTGGAGAAAAACTGGGTGTAAAAATTAAAGACGAAGTAAATGAGCGCGTGCGCTGGTCGGATTATCAGGTCGCGAAAATTATCCTGAAGAATTACCTGCTTACTCAAACCGATGAAGGAGCTTTACGAGTAAGAAACATGTCCCGAAGGTGGACCACGTTACAGCTTTACCTCCTCAAAGCTTTGGAGGTGCTGTAAATGAGCGAGCATCAATTCGCGATAATGGGGGGCTCAGTATGGGGCAATAGGGGCGCTGAGGCGATGCTGATGACTGTTATCGCGGAGGTTCGAAAGGCTGATCCTGAAGCGGTTTTCAATGTTTACACGATCTATCCTGAAAAAGATAAAACACTGGTGCAGGATCCGAAAATTTGTTTCCTTAGTGGAGAACCGCTTTCTGTTGCTTTGGTCCATTTTCCTTTTGCTTTGTTAGCGGCTCCATTCAGATTATTAAAAATAAAAATTCCTTTACCAGAATCTATCAAGAAATTAAGAGAATCTGATTTTTTGCTTGATATTGGGGGAATCACTTTTTCTGACGGACGAGCTTTCCAGTTGTTATATAACGTTTTTACAATCTGGCCGGCGATTCTGTTAGGCGTTCCTGTGATTAAACTTTCTCAAGCGATGGGGCCGTTCGAACAAGGTCTAAACCGGAAATTAGCATCTCATTTTTTGCCGAAATGCCACAAAATTTATACTCGCGGAAGTATGAGTGATAACTACACAAGCCAGTTAGTTGGATTGGACGAAAACAGGGAACAAGCAGCTGATATCGCATTCCTTTTTGAACCCTATTACAGTCTTTCTGAAGAAAATGAAGAAAAGGTAAAAGAGCTAGTATCAAAAATCCAGGCATGGAAACAGGCTGGAGAAAAAGTTATCAGTATTGTTCCAAGCAGCCTTGTTCTAAAACGGTCTACTAAACAAGGGAGTGACTATCCTGGCAAGTTGCTAAACCTGTTTCTATCGACCAAAGACGAGCCGGTGCGATATGTTTTCCTGCCAAATGGTACACGGGAAGGCTCAGAAAAGTTGATGAATAACGACATCATTGCCATCAACGTGATCAAGGAAAAATTCAAGCAAGAGCTTGATCAGGACACTTATGAAAGAATTGAATGGGTCAATTATGATATCAACACCCGGGGTGTGCGCCAAATAATTGGATTGACTGACGGGCTGGTGGCATCTCGTTTTCATGCCATGGTGGCAGGTCTTTCGCTTTGTGTACCGACAATGGTGATTGGGTGGTCCCATAAGTACAGAGAGACTCTGGCGGATTTCGGGATGCAGAGTTACGCCATCGATTATAAAAATACGGATTTGAAAATTTTAGAAACCTATGAAAGATTTTTACAAAATTTGGATGATATCAAGTCTCAATTACAGGAAAATATCCAAAAAGTAAAAACGTCTTCTAACAAGCAATTTAACTATTTGAGGCAAATTATTATTGGATAAGAAAAAGATTTTAGGTTTTGTTAAATGGCTATGGCTGATCCTTGTTTTTATGGCAGCCAGCTATTATTTTTACCGTCATCAAGACCAGGTGATTGATCTACTTAAACAAATAGAATTGTGGCGAATTGCCCTTTCCCTGATTTTATTGTTGATAGGCAAAGCGTTCCTAGTCAAATTGGTTCAGTATTCCGTTAATTCTGAGGACTGGTATCCTACGTATCCCGAGATATTGGGGGTTTATGGTTTGTCATCACTTGGGAAATATTTGCCAGGTGGAATTTGGCATTTTGTCGGACGGTTTGGTGTCTACAAAATGAATGGACTCACCAATAAAGCATCGACCCGTTCTTTGATTCTCGAAAATGTCTGGCTATTGAGCTCAGCTTTAGCTACCGGTGTGATAGGAATCTTTCTTACTCGCTTTGATCTGATAGCCAATTTAATTAATATACCTGACGAAAAATGGTTGGCGATAAGCTTTACCGTCGTAGTCCTATCACTATGGATTATTAGTTTGTTTATCGTCCATAAAGTTATGAACAAATACACCTCAAGGACAATTCAAAACGTTCCAGCTGTAGCTGTGATTGGGTTGCTGCTTTGGACATTTATTGGCGGAAGTTTCTTTGTAATGTTCAAGGATCTCCTTTTTTCTTCAGCTCCTCTATTTATTGGGGGATATGCGGTTAGCTGGGCAGTTGGGTATATTGCCGTCTTTGCTCCAGGAGGACTGGGCATCCGGGAAGCTGTACTTGCCTTTGTTTTTTCAAGTATTACCACTGTAGAGCTCATCGCAGTTTATGCAGCGATGAACCGAATTATTTGGGTGATTGCGGAAGTACTTTTTGGTCTGGTTGGCATGTCTCAAAAGAACCTGGTTTCAGTTTCTACGGAATTACCGATTGATGACACTGAACAAACACTCAAGGAACCAATCACTGAACCAACTGTAGAAGAATAAGGCATGTTTAAATAAAGAACTGCCAACCTTCAAAATCGGATGAGGGAATTTTTAAGTCATTAAATAATAAACGGCTTAGCGGGGGAAAATCACACATTTTCTTTTTGGTTACGAGTTTGTTTGATAGTAAAATAGACCGCCACGCCAACTGCCCCTACTGCCAGGAGCCAGAGCCAGTTGGTTGGGTTTGATGCCAGGCTCAGGGCAGCCGGGGTTTCGGTTGCCGTGGGTGTTTGCGAAAGGGGCTGGGTCGCTGTTGGCGAAAGGCTGGGGGTAATAGTTGGGCTGGGTTGAGGCGTTTCAGTTGCCGGTGCCGGAGTTGGCGTTAGCGTGGGCGGGGGAGTGACGTCCAAGAAGAGCCGGTTACCGGGGTAAATGATGCTGGAGGCATTCAGATAATTCCAGCTCATCAGGTCAGCCAGCGGAACGCCATACAGATTCGCGATCCACTCCAGCGTCTGCCCGTCTCCGACAATATGGTAATACTTCCCATCTGCTCCTGGGGTAAGCTTTTGCAGTGGCGTGAGCGGCAGCGGTATTGGCGTGGGGGTTTGGTCCGGACCGCGGATGACAAGTTTTTGCCCGATAGACAGCGGTTTGTCAACATCCCAAAAATTTAGCGCAAGGATGCTATCCACACTGACACCATACGCCCGGGAAATCGTATAAAGATATTGGTAAGCCTGAACTTCGTGAACAATGCGTCCATCGGCATCAGGCGCAGCTACAGTCACATTGCCAAGTGGCGTGGGCGTCACCAGCGCCCTCGAATCCGGACCGGCAATGGTCAGTTCATCTCCTGGCCAGAGCACGTAACTTTCGGGCAGGTTGTTCCAAGCCAAAATTTCTTTGATGGTTACGCCATAAGCGACAGCGATAGACCACAGACTCTGCCCGGTTTTAACCACATGGACATAGTTGCCATCTTCGTTTAGATCAACTTTTTCGACTGGGGTGACGTAGCCGTACCCAGCGGGTGGTTGACCGGGCGTGCCCCCGCCGCCAGTGGGTGGAGTCGAATCGCATGCTACGCCGGAAATGTAGGCTGCCTGGAGAATGTAATAGGTAAAGCCTCTTGAATCTGTAGCCGTACCAGCCCCTACATGGCAATAGCTTGGCGTGGTGGCAGGGCGCATATGGTCATAGTCTGCCCACATCAGCATGATTTGATCAATTGTTCCCCCAGCTGCATAAGCAAAGTTTTCTGTGGCATAAACCTTGGCACCGGCACCGTATCCAGCAGCCGAAATGCGACCAGCCACGTCGCCAATATGCCAGGAAAGCTGCTGGTCCGCCATGATCTGGGCGGTCGCCTGGGCGACGGCGTTGATGGTGGCATTTTCGATCAATGCCGGCAGACCGTTGCTCATCCGCAGCACGTTCATCGCTGAAATCAACTCATAAGCAGCCACTTGAGCGTGGGGTGCCGGATTCTGTTCCGCATTGATACGAGCGGGTTGCAGTGGTGCCAGCACTACCGCTAGGAGCAGAAGCAGGCGCAGAAGTCGGGCTTTCTTGTTTTTAAGCATGTTCCATTAATACCATAAATTTGTAGTGTTGTTTTTTTAAGGTGACAAAGATGAAAACCTCACCCCGGTACGCCCCAGAAAAGGGGCTACCGTGTTTAGGCTGATTGTTTACAATATTATCTTCTAATAAAACCTCCTCGGATCATAGAAGCACCCCCGTTTTTCTCACGATGACGGGTCACCACGGGGGGTGACCCGTCATCGGGTGTTTGAGGGAGAGGTTGCTTTTGTAGGGGCAGACCCCCGTGTCTGCCCTAAAGACTGTAGATATGGACTGGCTCGAAAAAGTGGACACAAAAAATGTCCTGATTGGGTAGACTATAAGAGATCAGGAGCGATGAAATGGGACGTAACTACAAGGAATATTCAGAAGAGTTCAAACTGGGGGCGCTGGAGT
>Ga0209723_1000132_pt1 | contig 147581 bp, 140 predicted proteins | sample BiotimSIPDNA_2_FD_185750 | JGI IMG/M metagenome (GOLD analysis project Ga0209723, IMG submission 185750) | Anaerobic biogas reactor microbial communites from Washington, USA - Biogas_R2 time_0 SIP DNA (SPAdes) (version 2) | ecosystem: Engineered > Bioreactor > Anaerobic > Unclassified | place...
AGATATTTTTATTAATTAATAGGAATATCAAGATATTTTAATCTCAGTGCTTTTATTTATAATATTCAGAATATTTCGCTAATATTCGCCGGTTGCTGCCTGAGTATTTTTTAAGGTATTATTAAATCAAGCTCCAGGGAATTCCTAAGACGGAAAACCTGACAGAGCCGGAAGACAGAAACGAAACGCAACCGTCGGAAATAAGAACCGGTGAATGAAAATTCACTATATCCGGAAAGAATCAGCGAAAAAGGTTTGTAACAGTTTTACAAAACGAAAGTTCTTATAAAGGGTAAGTCTGCAAGGGTTTATTATAAAAATAAGAACGGAAGTAAAGTAAGGCTGATACCGACAAAGAGTAACTGAAACTGAAGGAAGAAGGTCTTAAAAGAAGATTGAAGCGGGAAACGAAAAGTCAGAAGGTAAAGACAGGGAGAAGTTGATAAAGGTTCGCTGGAGCTTACTTATATACAGAAGTGGCCGGTAATTTCCGGCCACTTTTTATTGGATTGGGGGAGAATGACCCCGGTAATTCCAATCAGGCACTATAATTGGTAAGTAATTCTGGATTTTTCAACACTGACATAATGGTTGAGGTTTTTCAGTTTGGAAGCTGCTTCCCTGTCCAGAACCACCGTAGCCTTACCGCTGTATAGTTGAATTGCCGAGGAGGTTATCTGTGATGTTACCGGACCTTCCAAACATTTTGCTACTACCTCAGCCTTCTTGACACCGTTTACAATCATAAGGATACTTTTTGATTCCAGTATGGTTCCTATCCCCATGGTTATAGCAAAATGCGGCATTTGTTCTCTGCTGATACCGGTTTTTTTATAAAAGGCTTCATAATTATCATCCAAAGTCTGCCGGGCCAATGCCTCAATTCTGGTTCGCGATGCCAGAGAGGCACCGGGTTCGTTAAATGCCCAGTGTCCGTCACCACCCATACCCAAAAGCTGCAGATCAATTCCGCCGTTTTTTTTAATTTCGTCTTCATACCATTGGCAGAAAATATCCGGTTGACGGGTAAGGCCGTCCGGAATATGAATGTTTTCCGGCTTAATATTAATGTGCCTGAATAGTTCCTCGTACATAAACCGCGCATAGCTCTGATCAGCACTGTAGGGTTTTTCCATCTCAATTCCTATGCCATAATATTCATCCAGATTAAAGGTTTTGACCTGAGAAAAATCCAGTCCCTGCTGATGCATGCTGATTAGTTTTTTGTAGGTGCCAATTGGTGTGCTTCCGGTAGCCAGTCCCAGCACACAATCAGGTTTGGATTTAACCAGTGAGGCAATTTTCTCTGCTGCATACAGGCTCATATCTTCATAATTATTTCTGATAATAACATCCATTTTTCAGTCCCCTTTATATTGGCTTTGGTTCCGCAAACCACCATTTTACCGCCCGGTAAGTTATGAACCTCTCCGTTGGATAATGGAGAACGGGACTCTTTATAATCTGAGTCTATAAAACCCCAGGTCGTCTATTTTCCTGCCATGTTGCCTTTTGTCCCCGGCATTGCTGCCCGGATTTGTAAGCACATTAACGATGGTGGAACACCGGAGGGCATCCGCCGAATTTTCGATAAACCCTCTCCTCGTCACCCGGCATTACTGGTTTTTTCAAGCCGGGTCCGGCGCTTTTTGCCCGGCAGGGCAATTAAAGAAAAAGTAAAAATAACATCCCCTTGCTTCCTTAGGGTTGATTTTGTACCTGCTCAATTGCTGCTCTGATTTCCTCAATCACCTCCTCCAAAATATGCTGTTCCGGTCCCTGAGCCATCAGCCGCACCAGTGGCTCGGTTCCTGAAGGCCGAACTACCAGTTTACCGAATTCGCCCAGACGCTGTTCAGCTTTTTGCAGAGCAGTCTGCACCAGATTATGAGCCAGAATGGATTCCTTATCCTCAATACGAACATTGACCAGCAATTGCGGGTGTTTTTCCATTTCATCAGCCAACTGTGATAATTTCAGGCCATTTCTCTTCATTACTTCTACCAGTTTTAATGAAGTTAATAATCCATCTCCGGTGGTAGCATGCTGACGGAATATGATGTGCCCTGACTGCTCACCACCGATCAGGGAATCAATTTCCAGCATTTTTTCCAATACATAACGGTCGCCTACCTTACAGCTGGTTACTTTAACATTTTCCCGCCTCAGGGCAATATCCAGACCGATATTACTCATAACAGTTGCTACAACCCCGGCATCATTAAATATTCCCCGCCGTTGCATATCCAGAGCACAGATAAGTATTATATAATCACCATCCAGTTCCACTCCGCGTTCATCTATGGCTATGCAACGATCTGCATCCCCGTCATAGGCAAATCCAACATCAGCATGATGCTCAACTACAGCCCGCTTTATATACTCAGTATAGGTTGAGCCACAACGTTCATTAATATTTACACCATTTGGCTGGTTATTTATGGCGATTACTTTGGCCCCCAGGCTTTCCCACATCCGGGGGGCCGCTTCATAAGCGGCTCCATTGGCACAATCTACAACTATCGTAATATCAGTCAGATCTTCCGGCAGCGAGTAACAACTGGTCAACCAGGCTAAATAATTGTTCAGCGCTTCTTCTACAACATACATCTGCCCCACATCTTTGCCGGAGGGGCGTGGTAAATGTTCCATATCGCCCAGCACCAGATCCTCTATTTCAGCTTCAATCTCATCGGGCAACTTATAACCGCTGGGCCCGAAGAATTTAATACCATTGTCTTCTACGGGATTATGGGAAGCAGAAATTACTATCCCGCAGGATGCTTTATATTTACGGGTCAAATAAGCTATAGCCGGAGTGGGGATAACTCCTACGCTTAATACATCTGCTCCGGTAGAGCAAATGCCAGCCGCCAGAGCAGCTTCCAGCATGTCCCCTGAAATTCTGGTATCCCGGCCTACCAGAATTCGAGGCCGAATGCCGCTACCGTGTTTGGCTAAAACATAACTTCCCGCCCGACCCAATGCAAAGGACTGCTCCGGGGTCAGTTCCACATTAGCAATTCCCCTTACTCCATCTGTTCCAAATAAAACTCCCACTGGTTTCCCTCCCTGTTATCATGGTGATAATTAAATATCATCCAAATTTCTGGCATCTGTAATAGTAGAATCTACCACAGTCAGTTTATTATCCGGCAGCCGATATGTGCAAATTATTTTTTCAGCTATCTTTAAGCCGTCAACCGCAGCACTTACTATCCCGCCCGCATAACCAGCCCCCTCCCCGCAGGGATATAAATCAGATACATTTACCGATACCATATCATGGTTACGCTCAATTCGCAGCGGTGCTGAGGTTCTGGTTTCAATAGCAGTTAATACCGCTTGAGGTTGAATAAACCCAGGCATTACACGGTTCCAGTATTTTAAACCCCGTTCCAGCACCCCGGCGGTATCATAAGGCAGAACATCCCATAAATTGGCCGGAGTAACTCCCGGTTTATAACTGGCCATAGTGTTGCTCAAATCATCACTGACTCTTTTATTTAGAAAATCTTCCACCCTTTGCGCAGGGGCATGGTAATTACTGCCGCCCATCTCAAAAGCTTTTCTTTCCAGAAACTGCTGCAGCTGTACCCCTCCCAAAGTGGAATACTCCCAATCAGCCGGGGTAACCGTGATTACCAGCGCACTGTTGGCAATACCACTGTTGCGAGCCAGATAACTCATGCCATTGGTAACTGCCTGCCCGGGCTCCGAAGCGGCAGCAATAACATAACCGCCCGGACACATGCAAAAGGTGTAGAGCGCCCGTCCGGTCAGCGGATCCTGCCAGGTCAGATGATAATCTGCCGCTCCTAACTGTGGATGCCCGGCATATTTACCATATTGCTGCTGATCTATGAATCTCTGATGATGTTCAATGCGGACTCCTACGGCAAATGCTTTGGGCAGCATTTTTACCCCTTTATCATATAAAAGTTGATAAAGCGGGCGGGCACTATGCCCAACGGCCAAAACCAAAAGAGAACAGGGCAATTCCAACTGGTTATTTATTATTATGCACTTTATACCCGTTTGGTTAATTTTCAGGTCAGTCAGGCGGGCATCAAAATAGACTTCGCCGCCCAGTTCTATTATCTCCCGGCGTATGCCTTTAACTACCTGACGAATTATATCAGTACCTACATGCGGCTTTTTTAAATAAAGGATTTCCTCATCTGCTCCATAGTTTACCATAGTCTGTAAAACATAGTTTACGCGTTCATCTCCGCTGCGCGTAGTTAATTTGCCGTCAGAAAAGGTACCCGCACCACCTTCTCCAAATTGGGCATTGGAATACGGATTAAACTCTCCCCCCTGCCAGAAGTTTTCCACAGCCGGTACGCGCCGGTCTATATCCTGGCCTTGTTCAATTACCACCGGTTTATATCCACTGCGTGCCAGACGCAGGGCCGCAAACAGTCCGGCCGGCCCTAATCCGCATATTAGCGGCGACCAGGGTAAATCCCTATTCCCTGATTTCAATATAACCGGTTCCGTCGGGGTTTGAATTGATATGTCAGGAGAGTCCAGTATTTGTGGTTTAATGTTTATATGATCAGGTAAATCAATTTCTACTGTATAAGTAAAATGAACCTCGTTACGCCTGGCATCAACTGATTTGCGGATAAGCTTTAATCCGCCAACCATCTCCGGCGGTTGCTCTATTCGAATTGCTGCTGCCTTAATAATATCTGCCGACTCGTGATTCAGTGGCAGTCGAAGTCCCCTTACTCTAAGTCTCATTTGGTTCTCCTGCAGTTAATTTTTTAATTTCAACCATTACCAGTACTTTTTCCGGATAAACTTTTACCCCATCCGGCACAGCCATGTTTATCTCCTGAATATATGATTCGGTGTGCCCGCTGATATTTATCTCTGCTGTTTTCATTTCCACCAGCGGAGTGATTCGCCTTTCATCCCCCAATACAATTACAGTTTCCGGCTCAACCGTCACCAGTCCCCGTTCATATCCGGGTTCCAATTCACCACTATACTGTACCTTTACCGGTAGTTGCCGGCTGGCTTTGTTATTCTGTACCACTGCGTAGACTTGCACCGTATCCGGTAATAATTCTACTCCCGATACCTGATTACCATTGCTGTCCCGGGCTTCCAAGCCGACAGTGAAGCTTTTTACCCCGGTAACAGCGGCCAGATTTACCGGGCACACAACCTGGGTAACTCTGCCAATCTGATTTTGATCTCCTTTAATGAGACATTTTTCCGGTGACACTGCTACATCCAATAATTGATAACCCGCTGGAGGTTTTTGTATTACCTGATGATGGATCGGCAAAAGATTCTCGCCCAATTTCTTTAAAGAAACCACTACTTTATCAGGTTCAACCGTTGTTATCAGCATACCCCTGACCGGTTCAACCTTAACCGGCAGATGATGCTCGCCTTCCCCGCGATTTGATAAATCAACCCAGGCAGTAATCTGCTGTGTTTCCCGGAATAATCCCCAAACCCTGACATTAACTGTCCCTGGGCCTTCTATGGAAAGGTTACCGGCCAGATTTTTATAATTAAGCTCAACTTCTACCTGATTTTGTTTTAAGGAAAATTCCCCCTGGCCGATAACAAAAAACCACAATAATATTGATAATAGAATTGACAACAGTTTTAGTCCGGTATTACTAATACCATTATCGCGCTCCGACATCACCTGACCCCCTTAAATAAATCGGCAGGCTGATGGTTTTCAAATAACCCTGCAAGCATCTGTCTTAAACTTTCTTCATCCAGATAGCGGTTAAGGTGTCCGGCTACGGCCAGAGAGATGTTGCCGGTTTCTTCAGATACAATCACAGCTGCCGCATCGGATACTTCCGAAATGCCCAGTCCGGCCCGGTGACGGGTGCCCAGTTCTTTATCCACCATGGGATTACCGCTTAAAGGCAGGAAACATCCGGCCCGATCAATCCGCCCCTGCTGAATGATTACGGCTCCGTCATGCAACGGAGTATTGGGAACAAATATATTAATTAATATGGCTGATGAAACCAGTGCATCCAATCTTATGCCGCTATCCAGGTATTCCTCAATATCACTGCTGCGAGGCAGAACTATCAAAGCCCCTACCCGATTACGCGATAATATGGCGGCCGCATTAGAAATTTCCCGGTATAAATTATATTTTTCTTCTATTACGGAAGAGCGTGCGGAGAACAGACTGCGGCTGCCTAACTGTTCCAGAAATCGGCGTAATTCCGGTTGAAATACTATCGGTAATGCAATAGCAATTGCCAGCCATAATTTAGCTATCAACCAGTTGACCATTTCCAGTTTTAACAACAGGGCCAACAAAGAAAAGACCAGTAAAAATATTACTCCTTTTAAAAGCTGTTCAGCTCGTGTACCCTTAATAACACCCAGCAATCGATAGAACAGCCAGGCCACAATAGTAATATCTATTAAACTGCGGATAATATCCCAGGGGTTAGCAAAAACCCCGGAAATAAAGTTGAAATCCAAATTGGTTTTCCTCCATTTGAATAATAAAGTCCTTATTTATAGTGAAATACTGCCAATATACCTTCTATAACCTTAATAGCAGCCCGCTCGGCAATCAGGTAATTGGAAACCGCATAAGGTTTATATATTTCCAGTTGCACATTTTCCAGGGGATAGGCGACTCCCGCTTCATAAACACCCTGACATACATCAGTTAAAGCTACTACCGATATTATATCCCCTATATTACCGGTTATTTCAAGTTCCCCGCTGAATACATGTACCATACATTCCGGACTATAATGGGTTATCCTTTTCCCTTCCCGCACCATATCCATCGAAGTGAATAAATTTGACAAGGTGTGGTCCAATCGTTTTCCCAGTGTGCCCAAAAAGATTAATTCCTCTGCTCCCTGTTGATCAGCATAAGCTATAGCCAGTTGTGTATCTGTATAGTCCTTATTACCGGGATACTTAATAATCTCCACTTGCTGCCGGGAAAAATACTGCAACGCTGCAGGAGAAATCGAATCCAGATCTCCTATTATTACATGAGGAATTAATTCCATTTCATATAAAACATTGGCACCGCCATCAGCACATATAATCAAATCGCTGTTCAATATCGCTGATCTATACATTGACAATGCTCCATACTCTCCATTGGATAATATCGTACACTTCATAATAAAAATATCTCCCGGGAACCTTTATTTAAAATCATTTATATTATAGCAGAAGCTTTCAAAAGAATATTAACCCTTGAATCCTATGACAAAGTATACATCTTACACTAATTGATTCTTGCATATTATTTTTTTAAAAGCTAAATTGACAAAGAAAAAGTCGTTCTTTATAATGCTATTAATTGACTTGCAGCAAAGGAGGGATTTTAGTTGGCCTACTTTATTAACGATGAATGCATTTCCTGTGGAGTATGTGCAGATGAGTGCCCCGTTGAAGCAATCAGCGAAGGCGATGATAAATATATTATCGACCCCGATTTATGTACCGATTGCGGAGCCTGTGCAGATGTTTGCCCGGTAGAATCACCCCAGCCGGTTGAATAACTTGTAATTATTCAATACAATTATTGGGATAAAGGAAAAACCCGTTTTGCAGCGGGTTTTTTGTTTTTTAAAATTGTAATACACTAGGTAAGAGTGCCCTCCCAGGCTACCTGGTTACGGCCTTCATTTTTGGCCCGATATAAAGCCTGGTCTGCACTTCTAATCAAATCATCGAAATTGGCCTGGCTTTGTGGTGTAATTGACGCCACCCCAAAACTGGAATTAATCTGAATGAATACATTTTGATCCGGCAGTTTTATTTGATGAGCCTCAATTATTTTCCTTATGCGTTCAGCAATTAGTTTAGATTCCTCAATGCCAGTGCCGGGCAAACCAATGATAAATTCCTCGCCCCCGTAACGCCCGACAAAATCATATTGCCGGCAGGTATCCCGCAGGCATTTGGCAAATTCCTGTAAAACCAGGTCACCATTCTGATGGCCATAATGGTCATTAACCCGTTTAAAGAAATCAATGTCCGCCAGGATAATACTCAGATTTTTTCCGTCGCGTATACTGCGGTTTCTCTCTCCTTCCAGGCGTTCCATAAAAGCCCGGCGGTTCAGCAAATCAGTCAGATAATCGGTACGGGCCATACTCAGAATTCGTTCTTCCAAAGCCACAATTCGTTCACCAATTCGCAGTCGATACTTTAATTCCTCAGAATCGAAAGGCTTGGTAATATAATCATCCACCCCGGATTCCAGACCCATAACCAGATCTTTGCGACTATCACGGGAAGTAAGCAGGATAACATAAGTGTAGCGTGAACCTTCTCTGCGCCGCAGCATACGACAAATATCAACTCCATCATACCCCGGCATCATCCAGTCCAAAATAATAAGATTGGGGTGATTTGGCTGACTCAGTACCTCCCAGGCTTCTTGTCCATTCCTGGTAACCAGTACATCATAGCCCCAATCAAGCAATGAATCTTCCAACACTTTCCGGGAAAGTGCATCATCGTCTGCTATCATTACCTGCACCAGTTAAAACCCCGCTTTCTTCCAAGATGGTTAAAAATATTTAATCACAGCATAATAATTCCGCTCTTTTTATAGTATACTGAAAAAACTATTAATAATTGTAATGTTCATTTTTTTACCCAAAAACCCTTTTATTTCTGTTAATAATAATTCTTATTTTAATTCAGGAAAATCCATCTGTCTCAAGGCTTCAAAGACAATAATTGCAACCGCATTACTTAAATTAAGCGATCTCCCGATTTCCAGCATCGGAATGCGTACCAGATGATTAGCATAAAGTTCAAGCAGTTCTTTCGGTAATCCCCGACTTTCAGGCCCAAATACCAACATGTCATCCGGATGAAATTGCACCTGGTGATAATACTGTGAGGTATGGGTAGTGGCGAAGAATTTGCGTGGTTGTGGATATGCTTTTAATAATTGAGTAAAATCATCCCATATTTTTACTTCAACTTTATCCCAATAATCCAACCCCGCCCGTTTAAGATAACGATCCTCCAGCGAAAATCCCAGGGGTTTAACCAAATGCAAACTACTTCTGGTCAAAGCACAGGTCCGGGCTATATTGCCTGTGTTTTGCGGAATCTCCGGTTCAATTAAGACGATATGCATGAAATTGTTTGCCCCCTGATATTTTTCTATCAACTATTCTTTGCAATTCGTTCATAACCAATGCCGGTTAGGGAATACTACCAAAAAAAGCAAAGGAGATGAATTTCTTGCACCTTTATAAAAGCCGTTTTACAGTCTGGTTGGTTTTGTTACTTATTATATGTATAGTTGCTGGTTGTACGCCTCCGGCTAAAAAGGCTAAACCGGAACCGGTCAGTTTATCTTCAGAAGTAGTCAAATATAAACAGGAACCCACTATATCTCTATATCGTACTTCCACCGGTAAAACTGAATATATTAAATTGGAAAAATATCTGGAAGGGGTAATCGCAGCTGAAATTGGTCCCAAGTTTCCGGAACAGGCATTGGAAGCCCAGGCCATCATTGCCCGTACCATGACTCTGGCTTTACTGGAATATGAAAATGGTACTCGTGGCAAACATAATACTGATGCCAGTGATAATCATACTGAATTTCAGGCTTATGATGAGAAATTAATTACCCCGAAAATTTCGGAAGCAGTCAAGGCTACCCGCGGTGAGGTGCTAATTTATAAAGGTAAGTTCGTATATGCCCTGTTTCATTCAGTCTCAAAGGATAAAACCGCCAGTATTGAAGAAGGGTTTCCGAAACTGGCCAAAAAGGCTCCCTACCTCACTCCGGTCAAAGCTGCCGGAATAAAGGTTGCTCCGCAAAAATACCGTCAATGGACTGTAAAAGTTCCACGCCAGGAGATAATCAGTATTATGGGGGATAAAGCAGATATAAACAAAATTCGCGTTCAGAAAAGGGGTCCTTCCGGTCGTGCGATGGTTATTTCAGCAGGTCAGGCCTCAATTCCTGGCGTAGATTTACGCCAGCAGGTTGGTTTTGACCGCCTTTTCTCCACCCAAATAAAAACTATTCGTGTTCAGGGGGATTATGTAGTTTTTAAAGGCAGTGGCTGGGGTCATGGAGTAGGGATGGAACAATGGGGAGCATTGGCCATGGCTCGTCAGGGCAAAACTTCCCGGCAAATAATCGCTCACTACTATCCGCTTGCCCGATTAAAAAAACTATATCAATAATAATACTTTATCTAACGCTCACTCAATGTTGGCTGTTCACTTACCGTGGCAGTGTAAATACCGGCCAGAATAAGAATACCGCCAATAATCTGATAAGGCAGCAGGATTTCCTGAAAAATAATTAATCCCAATATACTGGCCCCTACCGATTCACCCAATATGGAAACGGAAACAATGGGGGCTTTTACATATTTTAAGGCCCAGTTCAAAACCCCATGTCCACCCAGTCCTGGTAATAATGCCATCAGAACAAAAAGCAGCCAATCCAGCCGCGTATAGCCAGTCAGGTTTATACCGCTGAATATAATAAAGGGAAGCAAAACCAGTGCCGCAACTGCGGAAACCAGAACTGTATAAGGCATAGCTTCTATACGGGGTCTGATATTTCGTCCGATAATATAATAAATAGCTACAAAAAGTCCACTGGTTAAAGCCAGCATATCTCCAAATAATTTCCCCTGCTGCAAATCACCCGATGCAATCAGAAAGCAACCGCCAAGAGCAATTATTATGCCCCCGGAAATGGGCAGGGTTACTTTTTCTTTTAAAAATATTATGGAAAATATTAAGACAAATATTACCTGTTGATTAGTAAACAAGACCGAACTGGAGATGCTGGTGTAGGAAAGTGATGTGATCCAGAACCCGAGATGCAAGGCCAGAAATATACCGGCAATTATTATAAACCCCTTGTCGCGAGGCGATAAAAACGGGATATTGCCAGTCAGAATTTCTTTTGACCAGAACATACCCAACCCTGAAGTAAAAACCAGTCGGTAAAATGCCATCACTATAGCCGGAGCTGTACAAAAGCGTATCAATATGGATGAAGTGGACATACATACTATAGCTAAAAATATGGCCAGATATACCGGGGTCAGCTTCATGCCGGCGCCCCCAGATAAGACTGGATAACCCGTTCATCATTTTTAACCTGTTCCGGACTGCCATCAGCAATTTTACGCCCATAATCAAGAACAGCAATGCGCTCACAAATATTCATAACCAGGTTCATATCATGCTCTACCAATAGAATCGTCAAATTCATTTCTTTTTGAATATGGTGAATTAAACTCATTAGCTCCTGCTTTTCAGTGGCATTCATTCCGGCAGCCGGCTCATCCAGCAATAGCAATGCAGGCTGCAATGCCAGTGCCCTGGCTATTTCCAAACGACGCTGTTCTCCATAGCTTAGATTTTCCGCATATTCCTGGCGTTTTTCCTGTAAGGCCACCATTTCCAGCAAGGCTTGAGCTCTTTGCAAGGTTTGCTTTTCTTCGCGACGAACTGCAGGCAGTCCCAGTATACTTCCAAACAACCCTCCATGGGTGACCGCATGACTACCTACCCGTACATTATCCAACACTGATAACTTGGCAAACAACCTGATATTTTGAAAGGTTCTGCCAATACCCATGCGGGCTACCAGATGAGGCGGATTGCCATTAATTTTCCGGCCCTGAAAATAGACTTCTCCTTCGGCAGGTTGATAGATGCCGGTAATAATATTAAACAGAGTGGTTTTGCCGGCTCCATTAGGGCCAATCAGTCCATAAATCTGCCCTTCATTTACAGCAAGATTAACTTCATCCAGGGCCCGCAAACCACCAAATTCCTGACTTATATGTTTAAGCTCCAGCAACATCAAACATTCACCTCTTTGTTTATCCAGCGTTTACGCAGGTCATAGATACGAACATCTCCCAATAATCCATTAGGTCGGAATATCATCAGCAGCACCAGCAAAGCTCCGTAAAACAGCAGGCGATACTCGGCAACTATACGCAATAATTCCGGTGCTATGGTTAGAATTACTGCTCCCAGAATAGTTCCGGGAATACTCCCCATACCACCCAGTATAACCATATTAAGCAGTTCAATGGACTGCATAAAGGCAAAATCCTGCGGGCGGATAAAAAACATGTAATGTGCATATAGTGCACCTCCGAGACCGCCCAAAGAAGCACCGATGGTAAAAGCCAGCACTTTAATGCGGGTAATATTTACACCGCAGGCTTCGGCAGCAATTTCATTTTCGCGAATAGCATACATGGAACGGCCCAATCTTGATTTGAGCAAACGAGCATTAAAAAATATTACTATTATCACCAACAATAATACTATTCCAAAAGTAGTATTCTGTGGAATACCAGACAAACCAACCGCTTTTCCGCCCGGTTCAAAATTAAGAAAAAACACTCTGACAATCTCGGCAAAGCCAATCGTAACCATCGCCAGATAGTCGCCTTCCAGACGCAAAGTGGGAATGCCAATCAGGAAACCGAAAAATGCAGCCACCAGAGCACCGCATAGTAAAGCCGCCCAGAAGGGAGCAGAAAACTGCAGAGAAAGAATGGCAGATGTATAAGCTCCCAGGCTCATAAAACCTGCATGTCCCATTGATAACTGCCCGGTTACACCGGTAGTAATATTTAACCCCAAAGCCAGAATAATATTAATGCCTATTAACACCAGAATGCGCAAAAAATAAGGATCGATGTACTGCATAAGAAAGGCGTCCATAAATTGTCTCCCTAAACTTTTTTGACTATTTTCCTGCCAAACAAGCCCTGGGGCCTTATCAGCAGTACAATAATTAAAATCCCAAAAGCAATAGCATCTTTATAGGAAGGGGAAATATATGCTACCCCCATAATTTCCAGCACTCCCAGCGTAATTCCGCCAACCATGGCACCGGGAATTGAGCCAATTCCCCCTAGTATAGCGGCGGCAAACGCTTTTAAACCAGCCATCATTCCCATATATGGCCAGACTGCATGATAATATACTCCCACCATCACACCGCCTGCAGCTGCCAGGGCTGAGCCAATGGCAAAAGTAGCCGAGATAATCCGGTTTACATTTATCCCCATCAAATAGGAGGCGTCCAAATCCTGTGAAGATGCCCGCATAGCCTTGCCCAGACGGGTATGTTGAATCATTAGATGCAAACCAATCATTAGTATGGCTGCAACTGCCAGAATAGAGATCTGTAAAACCGATAACTCAAGGCTGCCCAGATGAAAAGTACGGTTGGATATAACTTCAGGGTAACTGCGGGTATTGGTCTGTGCCAGCAAAGCCATTAAAGTCGATAGAAATATGGATACTCCGATGGCACTAATTAAAGCAGACAGGCGGGTTGATTTACCCCGTAAAGGCCGGTAAGCAACTCGTTCAATGATCATTCCCAACAACATGCAAAAAAGCATGGCTCCCAGTAAAGCCAGAAAAATGTTGGCTCCCACAGCCACCAGAAAAAGGCCGACAAAGGCCCCAATCATATAGATTTCTCCGTGTGCAAAATTAATTAATTGAATAATGCCGTATACCATAGTGTACCCCAATGCTATAAGTGCATAGGTACTGCCCAGGGTAATCCCGTTGAGCAATTGTTCCAGAAACATAAGCTGCCTCCCCAACTGTTATCAGACTATACACAGTTTAACACAGATTATTGGTTGAGACTTTTGCATTAATGTAAAATTTCTTAACCACCTCATAATTGAGAGTTTTGCATAATTCAATAAATCCTTCAATACTGTCACTCTGAGCGATAGCGAAGAATCTCATAAATGCCGTAGAACCTTCGCTAGCGCTCAGGATGACATTTTAAAAGTTAACATGATAATAAAGAAAAGTTAAATATGAAAAAACTCTCAATAAGCTAAAGCTAAACTGTGTATAGTCTCACAAACAGCCCGCCCCTTAAAGGACGGGCTGTATAGGAACAATTATAAACTATTGATGTTGCTGCCAAAAGTCTTAATTTAATTCCAATTGTAGAATAGGTCGTTTTTACATTATTCGGTTTTAACCGGAATTTTATCCACCAGGGCAAAAGCTCCGTCCTTTATAGTCAGCAGGAATACCGGACTCTTGACTGGTTCACGGTCGGCCCGGAATGAAGTTTGTCCTGATACGCCAGGATAATCTTTCAATTTGGCCAATTCATCCTTAAAAACCTTGGGGTCACTACTTCCAGCAGCTTCCATAGCCTGAGCCAGAATCATAACCGCATCATAATATTGGGCTGAAAACATATCCGGTTCTTCATTATACTTTTCACGATAATTCTCCAGGAATTTGGCAGTTTCAGGGCTGGGCTGGTCAGTGGAAAAACCACAATACAGGATAACCTTTTCTTCTACTGCGTCACCACCCAGTTTAGCCAGATCCTGTCCATACAGTCCGTCCCCGCCAATCAGGGAAATATTGAGTCCCTGTTTCTGAGCTTCTTTCATAATCAAAGCTGCTTCGGTATAATAACCGGTAAATACCAATACATCAGCTTTGGCATTTTTTAGTTTGGTAATCTGGGCACTGAAATCAGTTTCCTTATCCTTTATGGTATCTTCCAGAACAATAGTAGCTCCCTGTTTCTTCAACTCTTCCATAAATATTGGAGTCAGAGCCGTACTGTATCCATTATCGATGGAAGTAATAACAGCTGCCCTTTTCCATTGTTTTTCCTGAAGCATCCAGTCTACCACCACCGGAACAGCTACGGTATCCAGCATGGTATTACGGAATACATAATCGCCGATCTCCACCACACCGGCACCAGTGGCGCCGGCTGAAAATATTACCACCTGATTCTTCTGGGCAATATCAGCAGCTACCTTGGTTAAACCGGTACAGGGGTCACCCACCATGGCAACTACCTTATCACGGGTAATGTACTTTTGAGCTATAAGATTAATCTCTTTGCTGTCACCTTTATTGTCCTCATATATACCTTCAACCTTTTTGCCCAAAATTCCGCCCTTAGCATTCAATTCATCAATGGCCATTTTCATTCCTTTTTCACCTGGAATACCGTAATTGGCCACATCACCGGTTTTGGCTCCCAAAAATCCCAGTTTGATAACTTCCTCACCATCCTGCTTGTTACCTCCGCAACCAACGGCCATAGTAACCAGCAAAACCAGACTTAACAACAATGCCCATCTAAATTTGTTTTTAAACCTCAAATCCTGTCCCTCCCTGAATTTTTGATTTTCCCACTGTAAAAACCGGAATCCGTACACCTCCAATAAAAGATAACAGATTATACATTCATTTTACACTGTTAAATTCCTGCTGCTCAAAATAAAAAAGCCGGTCATCCTATTAGATTTGACTGGCTTTTTAAAATTTTAAAAACTATCCATCCCATAAATTAATTGAATTTTAGAGTTTTCAGTTTCTCCACAGGTTATGGCAATCAAGTAAGCAGGCCGTTCTTCCATTAAATAAATAACCGGGAAGGGCTCATCAGCAGTTATAAAAACAATATTCATTTTTACCTCTTACAATTACTTTTCAGCTTCAAGAAAAGGTGCCAGTGGTACATCAGCATAATCATGGGCAGTCATAAAATATTGAACCTGAGTATGATAACGATATTCCTCAATTAAATTGTTAAACAGTAAATCAAAGCTGGTATAACCTCCACTGCAGGGAGCTTCAATAAGATTATGCCGTTCGGCAAAAATCCGGGTGGCAGTTATACCTGTCCAGGTAATATCATATATCAACTGTTCAGTGTCACCCATTAGCGGAGTACATAGATAAAAACGGCAAATCAGAGACCGCAGCGGGTAAATAGTACATATACGCTCTTTTAAAAATACACAGGGTTCCGGCAGCATGCGCAATAACCCCCGCCGGGTTTTTTCCGTCTGGAAATAATCCCTTATAAAATCAGCGTAACCCAGTCCCAGATAAGCTGCCATGCGTTTGAAAGCAATTAAATCGGGAATAACATAGGCAGTATCACAGCAGTTGGCAGTACATCCCCGGCAAACACTTCCGTTATTCTGTCCGTAATACTTATAAAGAGCAGTATCATCGCATAACGGCTGCCAGGCTTCCAGCAAATCCTGCAGCGAAGCATGGTCATCATGTACCCTGATTCCTGTTCTTACTATTCCATCCTGTTGTTCCTGATATACCTCAATTTTGCTCATTCCCAGATTATATCCTCTTTAATTACACGGGCCGGATTGCCTCCCACCAATGTGGCGGGGGGAACATCTTTTGTAACTACAGCATTATTAGCAATAATGGCTCCCTCACCAACGGTTACACCTTTAAGAATTACTGCCCGGCAACCTATCCAGACATGATCCATAATCCGGATAGGGGCAATCTGAGTTTCAGGAATTTGCCCCCGGTAACCAAACGGGTGTGATGAAGTATCCATAAACAGAACATGCCAGCTGATAGCACAGTCTTTACCCAGACTAATTTCCTGGACCGCCAGTAAATTGGTAAAGTCACCCAGATAAGTCCGATCACCAATTGAAATCCGGGCGTTATCCCCCAAAGAAAATCTTACCTTTCGTTCAATTAAAACATCATTGCCTATATGAACTTCTGCACCCTTTCCGAGAAAATACTCCCCCGGATTTCTGGCCCGCAAGTTCTGTCCATAACTGCTTAATTCTTTTTTTACCCGCCAGGTAGTGTAACGGTCTAACCATTCCTGTCGCAAACTTAAATCACCTCACCAAATTTGCCTTTTTTATTTTATTCTCCTAATTTAATTACCGCTGTATATGTCAAGATAAGCATTCCAGATTGTCATCCGGGTCAATGGCAAAGCATAATAAATAGCGACCCGGCACTGATCAGGGCAATCTGCCACTACCGATTCACAATCGGACTGCGTACCAGGGGTCATTGTAGTCCCCGTAGGGGGGTCTCCTGCCTCAATTTGACCGGTTGCTTAGCGAGACTCTTCGCTTCGCTCAGAGTGACATATACGGGTGGCGGAAACTTTCAGCTTGCAAAAATTCTGCATTCTTAATTACTGAAACCCTCACGCCTCACCCCTCACTCCTTACACTTAAGTTCTTTGATCGCAGCCCGGGCCAGTTCATCACATCGTTCATTATACCGATCACCGGCATGGCCTTTTACCTTTTCAATTTTCACCTGATTTATCTGCATGAGGTGGATTAACTCCCGCCATAAATCCTGATTGGCTACATCTTCCTTACGGCTGTTTTTCCAGCCATTACGCTGCCAACCTGTTATCCAATTCTGTTTAAAGGCATTAACTACATAAGCACTGTCAGAATAAACTGTAACCCTGGCTCCACTTACCTTCAATGCTTTTAAAGCTTCAATCACTGCCTTTAACTCCATACGCTGATTGGTTGTATGGGTTTCGCTGCCGGAAATCTCTTTCATATGCCGGCCGGACATTAGCACGGCCCCCCAGCCGCCGGGTCCCGGATTACCCGAACAGGCTCCATCAGTATAGATAATAATCTCGTTCACGAATACACTCCTTAATGTGACCGGGGGAGGTAATGAAAGTATTGCTTTTGTGATAAAGATATCTCTTTTTCATACCCTCGCCCTTTCCGGCTCCCCATTGTCCCTTTAAATATAATAACGCAAATACAACCAATACAGCAAAATTCGGCTATTTATAGATAACATAACTTAAAAAAAACACCCCTGTCCAGGGGCATTTGACTATATTATATTATTAGCTGTTTCAGGCATCCAAAACCTTTTTAGCAGTAGCATCAGACTGTTCAACAAACCCTTTTACATCGCCATCCAGTAAAGCCTGATTATCCTTCTGGCGTTCATTATTAAGGTTGCGGATCTGGTCCTTTAGCCCGCTGCAACTGTCAGTTTTATAAAAACCGGAACCTTTAAAAACAATTCCAATATTTTTACTGATAATCCGCTTAACCTCACCTCCACAGGTGGGGCATTCGCTCAGAGCAGGCTCGCTCATTTTCTGCATTTTTTCAAAACCGCCGCATTTTTCACATTTGTAATCGTAAATTGGCATCTTAAAATCCTCTCCCTTTAGATTAGCAGCTATAGTCTATATAATATTTATCCCTTTAACCCCGGTTTGTCAATAAATTCACAGTAAATTATTATAAGTGATATAGACAATTACAGCCATTACTCCGTTCCAAACCCCATGTGCCAGAGTAGTTACAAAAATGCTGCCGGTTTTTTCGTATATATAACAAAGAATGGCTCCCCCGACAGCCAGTGGGATAGTCCGGTAAGCATCCCAATGGGCTACGCCAAAAACAAGACCCGCTGCTGCCATTCCCCATCCGGTTCCCAGTGGATAGCGAAGCAATGGATACAAAACTCCCCGGTACAATAATTCTTCGGAAAAAGGAGCCAGAATGGAGCCAATTACCAGCAATAATAGCAGTTGCGGCCAGCTGCCGGCCGAGTGCAGCATCTCTTCAAAGACCTGCGGTTCCAATTCAGGTTGCCACCACTGCAAAGGATAACTTAACGATACTATTATCAGCAACAACAACATACCACCGACCAGACCATATTTAATAAAATCTTTAAATGAAGTCCGGCGGATCCCCAATTGTACAAAACTTATACCCTGTCTGCGAATTATCACCAACCATATCAATAACAATGTAATAGTAAACTGTACGGCGAAACTAAACAAAAACAGTGTCAGTATATCATCTGACAGGCCTGACTTTATTAAGGCTGTCGAAAGCCATTCCCCGTTCATATTCCACAAAGCGGCAACAATAATTATACTTGCATAAATAACTATAAAATCAAATAAACACCATTCCGGTTTTTCCGGTATATGATCCACTAAAGTTATTCCTCCAATAATTAAGGTTTTTTATTATCAGTATTATTTTCCCCGGCAGCAGACATAATAAATAGAGGTTTACTTATGCACGACTGTTAATAACCTGAGTAATTTTGAAAGGTACATGCTATGGCGCCAATTTATACCATTTTAATTTTAACTGCCTTACTAATCATCATAATCTGGGTAACCCTGTCTGCTCTCGACCCACCCCGCCGCTATCGTCAACCAAAGGCAAACCTGTACAACTATATACTAAGAACTTCACCCCGCAAACCTCGCCGATAGTTTTGGTCAGAGGCTGAAGGCTTCCGCTGCTTATATTTACTATTTATGTCGCAGGTCCAGTTAAGATAAGTTAGATTTAGTCAGGTCCAAAAAAATATATAACTTTCTTATAGTAATAATCCGAATCGCTATAATAAATCAGCAAAAATCATTGTAATCAGCGTCTTTAGATCCTGGTAATGACCAGGCAAAATATTACCAGAAATGTATGAGTAAAAAACAGTAACGCACTGATTCGTTCAACCTTCCAGTTAAAAACATCCTTCAACAATAGTTTGCCCTGAAAGAATCGGCTGAATGTCAGGGAAACCAAAAATAAATGAATAGCCTCAAATCCGGCAAAAAACCCCGTAAATACCAGCATAACCGGATTACTGATCGTAATAATCACGAGGAGAAAATAAGTAATCTCCAGCATAATGGAAACGATAATCATCAGCCAGATTTGCATCCTGGCACCAGCTCCCCGGGTAATCATCCAGGCGGCCAAACTCTTGAGCAGTTCCAATTCGAAAACCTGGGGATTTCCCCGGATAATTCGTACTGCATAAATTGAATACATGATAAACAGAATACCGGCCATTAAGCCCAGTATAAGAGTCATCGGTTTTCACAACCTTTCACCGCAATCAGTAACTAGATTTTCCGGCATCCACAGGCTGCCATCGTTATTTTGCCAAATATTGCTTAAGCTCCCGGAGAAAGTATCTCTTCGCGAGCCTTGCGTATTTGAGATACCATGTATGCTCTGTCTTCCGGACGATGTACATAATCAAGATCATCAACCTGTAATATCAGCAGCTTGCCCAGATTAAAATCTTTATAATTGAACTCATAAAAATTATTCAACCGGTCCCAGTATTCCCTTTCAACTTCAACCTCATCCGGACGCCCGCGACGATGAATACGCCGTATGGCTTCATCAGTATTTACACGCAAATATACCAGCAGATTAGGGGGGGTTACATGATCCAGCATAGTATTAAGCAGATTATTATATACCGCATATTCCTCCGGATTTAAATATCCATACTCCAGATACATACGGGCAAAAATCCGGTCCGAATAAATTGATCTATCCATTACAGCATGACCAATCTTCATTGCCTGTTTATACTGCTTAAAGCGGTTGGTTAAAAAATTAGTCTGCATAGGAAAGGCCCATTTAGGACGGTCATAGAAAAACTTATGCAACAACCGGTTTTCATCCTCAAATAATTCACTGAAAGGCTTCAGGTCAAATTCTTCACTGATAATCTTTACCAGACTGGATTTTCCTACCCCGGTTACTCCATCAACTACAATTTCCACACTATTATCCGGCTGCAATTTATTATCCCCTTTCACCCGCACTATAAAGCGTTTATTCAGTCACTGGCGGATAAAACCTGACCAGATGGCGTTACTTATTCCCCCAATTATTAATTATAAGACATCCTTGCCATCTTTACATTATTTTTAATGCAGAATGGTTTATTTAATAGTAGTCAGGTTGGTAATGGCAAGTTAGCTTTGGATGTTTAGAACTTGACTCAACCTGACTAACTGACTAAACCTGACGGTATCTGGCTAGTCGTGCAACTTTCAGCTAAAATGATTTGCGTAGCCCGAAGGGTGTAACATCAGTAATCCTTTAGGGTTTCCGATCGGAGGCTGAAAGCCTCCGTTACCTGACTCATCACAGAAATCAGACGCATATCGGAATGTTTACCATTAGACTTCACCCAGCCCGGAAACACAAAGAGGCAGGAGAATGATACGAGATCACTGAAAAAGTCCTTTTTTACATGTCATTCTGAGCGATAGCGAAGAATCTAGTTAGCTTAATCCCGATATTACGGTCCTTTAAAAGAGATCCTTCGTCACCTGCAGCTCCTCAGGATGACATATATGGCACTTTTTCAGCAGTCTTGAATGATGCTCCTGCCCCGGTGCGTTTTAGTATATCAAAACTATTCGATTTTATTGGTACGCCGCCAGATTTTCATGTTTTGGGCCTCTTTTATCAGTTCATCACGAAAATCCGGATGGGCCAGACGAACAAGCTTTTCTGTGCGTGCCCAGGTTGAGGCGCCTTTAAATGATTCCCATCCAAACTCGGTAACAATCATATGCACCATCTGACGGGGAACGGTTGTTATGGTTCCCGGTCCTAAAACAGGCACGATTCTGGAGCGAATGGAACCGTCTTTGGCCATATAGGTTGAAGGCAGGCAAATCATGCTGCGTCCGCCTTTTGACCAGAAGGCTCCCAAAACATAATCGGACATACCGCCATTTCCGGATATTTGTCTAATGCCGGAACTTTCTGCATTTACCTGTGTATACAGGTCAACCTGCAGGGCCTGATTAATTGAAACCAGATTATCTATCGTGGATACGCGGCTGGGATGATTGGCATAACCTACATTATAGGAGGCCAGGGCAGTATTATTATCTATCCATTCATATAATTTCTCACTGCCCAGTGAAAATGTATAGACAAGTTTTCCCTCATCAACATTTTTACGCCGGTTATTCAGTTTCCCGGATTCCCACATTTCCATATATGCATCGACCAGCATTTCTGTGTTGCCGCCCAGGTCCTTCAGGTCAGTCTCATTAATCAGTTTACCCACCTGATTGGGCATGGCCCCGATGCCTAATTGAATACAACAACCATCACTTATATGATACAAAACATTTTCGGCAATTTTGCGGTCAATTTCGGATGGTGTAGTTTCCGGCAGAAAGAACATTGGTTCATTATCACTTTCAATGACAAAATCTACTTCGGAAATATGTACCTGTTCCCTTGCTCCCCCCAGAGCTCTGGGGATATTTTCATTAACTTCCACCGCTACATATTGGGCACTGCAAATCTGGGAATAGGCTACTGAATTATGTATGCCAAAATTAAAATAGCCATTCTTATCCATAGGCGCGGTACGAATTACAAATATTTTTCTGGGGACAGAACCTATTTTATCCGGGTCTGCAACCACTTCATAAAAATAAGATTCAGCTTCACCGTAATTTACCGGATGATAAAATACCCCCCCGCATTTCTCCTGCATAATACGGGAAGCAGCACTAAACTGCAGATCCATGTAGGTGAAAACTTCACCCTGCGGGTCTTGAATAACCACCTCAGGAATTGGCGGTACGGTTACTGCGGTCATAACCTTGACATCACTCAGCTCTGCCTTGCGCTCAGCTAGAGCCTTGTCAAAAGCAACCGGCTGTCCATTAAACATACCATAATCAACAAAATCACCCGGTTCAACTACCTTCGCTACCTGGGCTGCGGTTCTCAACTTGTCCTTATACATCTGGACATAATCTCTTGCCACTACACCTTCCCCCTCTAAATCTTTCTTTTTCATGGACCAAATCGACCAACTTCCGTTCATCAATACCCCAATAATATTTTCTGCAACTTACAGATGCCGGTAATATTCAGCCCTTCACCGTAAAATAGAACAAACCCCCATATTAGACCTATTAGTATAAGTATAAATTTAATGTATATTTAGTCAATTGTCGTTTAAAGCTGAATTTTCCGAAAATCGTTTATAATTAGCCGATTTTTCGGAATAATGGTTATATTCCCAATAGATAGTAATATTTTTAAACGGAATTTCTAAATATATATATTTAGAATGTTTTTTATTTTTAGACTATTTGTTAAATTTCCGGCGTGTTAACTAATTCGGCATTCCTCATTCCGAATCAATAGGTGTACAGAAAAGAAAAAAATCAGGTTCCAATGTTTAATCAGAACCTGACCTTCATTATTAGTCTTATAATTATTTTAGAGCGGTGTTCATAGCTTTTACTGCTTCATGTAAATCAGAAACCAGCACATAATCGGACAAGCTGTTCATAGTGGCATTATCATCAGTATTAATAGAAACGATAGTTTTGGCATCGCGGATACCTACCGTAAACTGTACCTGCCCTGATACTCCCAGAATAATGGCCAGCTGGGGTTTGCATTTCTTGCCGGATAAGCCTACCACCCGGTCTTCAGATAACCATTTCTTATCGGTTGCTACCGGTTTTGAACAGGCTACTTCACCACCCAGCAGTTTTGCCAATTCTTCAACCATAGCTAAATCATCCTTGCTGTTCAAGCCCTGACCGACAGCCACCAGAACTTCAGCTGCTTCAATATCAACGCTGTCGCCGGCTTTGGTTTTTACTTCCAGGAGCTTGACTGCAGAAGGTTTTACCGCCACTGTCAGGTCATTAATGCTGCCAGATCCGCCGGCAGCGGGAGTAAAGGATTTAGGTACCATAGCAATAACCTGTTTATCTGCTTTAAGGTATTGACTGGCTACAGTAGCACCTCCCAAGGCATTACGGTTACAGGTTATTTTACCATCAGCTGTCTCAAAGCTGTTAACATCAGTTAAACATCCTGCTCCAATTACCTGAGCCAATCGGCCAGCTAATTCTTTACCGCGACGATTGGAAGAAAGCAGTACAATGTCACTGCCCAATTCTCCGACCGCCTGTCCGAGAGCCGCAGCCATGGCACTTACATCTGCCAGCACTAAATCAGCAGCGTTTATGCGGTATACATTGGCACCAGCTTCAGACAAAGCCTGAGCCTGTTCATCGTTGTTAATGGTTACTGCCTTTATTTCTCCGTTGGAACTGCTGATGCTGTTGGCGGCAGTCAGAAGCTCCAAGGCCAGATTGGTTTTGTCACTGAAAATTAAAATTCCTGCCATTCCTGACTACCTCCCTATCAAGTTTTCGCTCCGTAATCCCTGGAGCAGTTCATCTACACTTTTAACTACAATTTTTTTACGATTTGACTCAGGGGCCAGATTGCCGATGGTTTCTGTAAAAGCCAGCTTCTTAATATCTAGATCAACTTCATCCAGTTCCAGAACTTCTTTGGGCTTTTTACCGGCTTTCAAAATCTGTGTAACCGAGGGTATACGAGGTTCGTTAAGTCCGGACATAACGCTGATTACACCTGGCAGGGTCATTGCCATAACTTCATCACAATCTTCCAGAGTGCGCGTAACTATAGCCTGTCCACCCTTTATTTCCAGGGCGCTTACATAACCTGCCTGCGGCATATTCAAAAGTTCTGCTACGCGGGAACCTACCTGCCCGGAATAATTATCGCCACTGCCTTCTCCAAACAGAATAAGGTCTACATCTTCCATTTGTTTGATGGCTGCGGCCAGCACAGCAGCAATAGCGGCACTGTCAGCTCCTTCCAGAGCATCGTCCAAAATCAGAAATGCCTCGTCAGCTCCGGCCGCCAGGGCTTCTTTGACAGTATCCTCCACTTCCTCATTACCGGCTGATAATACGGTTACTTTGATACTTTCATCAGCTTCTTTCAATACTACTGCTGCTTCCAGAGCATTCTTATCAATAGTACCCAGGGTCAGAGGAACATCGTCAAATAAAGGCTGACGATTCCGAATGCGTATTTGCTGTAAATCAGGGATTTGTTTCATGGCTACCACAATATTCACCTACTATAACCTCCTTCATTATTAGGATTCAGGTTTAAGTTTATTTTTATCCAAACCGGAATTGAACTCCTGTGCCACCTTCAGGAAAATTCCAATCCAGAACTTCTATCCCGCAGGCCAGGCGACAGGTTCCGCATTCCAGACAACCATCTATGGTAAGTTCAACTTCACCGGCTGCGTTTTCGCTGTATAATCCCGCCGGGCATACCAGTATAGCCCGTTTTAAGCGCGGGTCTTTTTCCATCCCCGGTTTAATCACAATATGCGCTGTTTCATTATGTTTGAAAACATTCAGCCCCAGTTTGGTTTTTAATCCCATAACTTCACTCATATCTTCATCACCTTCCTCATGTCACCAGCCATACCCCACATTTCCCGCAGGGTCAGATATTGTTTTACCGTGCGGAACAATGGCTTCTTGGGCCCGTCAGGTACTTCATAAAGATCACGCATAATATTACCGGCTAATTCAGGATACACGGTAAACAGGCGTGGATTTTCCAAAGCGGTAAGGGCATGCTTGAAGGTTTTAAAATCTTGTAATACAAAACTATCATTTAATATTTTTTCATAAACTGATAATCCAGCGGCGCTGAAATCTCCCTTTTCTTTGGCTTGTAATACTGCCTGAGCAGCATAATATCCGGATGCCAGTGCATATTCCATCCCTCTGACTGTAACCCCAATATTCATCGAAAAACCAGCTGCATCACCTGCTACCAGAATGCCACCGCCATATAGTTTACCCATAGCATTATAACCGCCCTCGGGAATTGCATGGGCGCCATATTCTACTGTTTGTCCGCCCTTAATCAAGCGGGCAATTTCAGGACGGGCTTTAAAATCATCCAATAATTGCGGAGCGTTAACTGCCGGTTTTTCTTCCATTAAGTCTTTAATGCCAACTACTACACCCAGACTGATACTCTCTTTATTTGTATATAGAAATCCACCGCCAAATTTTCCCCGCGTAACTTCTCCCATGAATAACCTGGCGGCACCTTCTTCACCCTCCAGATTAAAACGGTCTTCAATTACCGCAGGATCAAGTTCGATAATTTCCTTAAATCCTACTGCATGGTCATGAGCTTTACCCGGTTTTCTCAGACCGGCTTTCTCAGCAACAAATGACAATACACCATCAGAGGCAATGACTACATCAGCGCGTAACTCATCACCGGCTGCCCTTACACCAACTATATTGCCATTCTCCATAATAACTTCATCTACGCGGCTTTTAGCGACCAGCATGGCACCTTTACGCTCAGCCTGTTTGGCCAGCCAGCGATCAAACTTCGCCCGCAGAATACTATAGCTCTGATAAGGCTCTTCGGCTAATTCTCCGCCACTATAACGAATAGTTAATGATCTTTCCCGAGCCATAAGAGAAACTTCTTCATGAGCAATAAACCGCTCCAGGGGCGCTTTTTTCCATAAATCAGGCAATAAATCCCGCACCGGGTTAAGGTAGAGACGACCACCGGTTACATTCTTGGCCCCCGCATAATCTCCCCGTTCCAGTACCAGGACTTCCAAACCCTCCTGAGCAAGAGTATAAGCAGCAGCTAAACCAGCCAAACCTGCTCCTGCTACTATCACATCAAATTTTTCCATTTCAGTCCTGCACCTCGCTTTATCGGCAATCACTGAACAACCAGCTTACGCTTGCATTATCAATACATGCATAAGCGTATCAGTTCTCACCCATAAGGCCTATTACCTGCAGGCTTAATTCCGGAGGTAAACCTTAAGGTGACAGCGGATGCCGAGATTAGTTAATCTTTCTATATATAAGGTTAAAAAGGAAATGGGAACAATGGCCCCATTTCCTTTTTAATTATCTATTTACTGCCCAGCATTATGCCGGCCACTATCATCTTCTGCATATCAGATACGCCTTCAATCTGCAGACCAACAATGGAATCTCTCCATAAACGCTCCACCTTGTAGTCGCGCATTAATCCATAAGAGCCATGAACACTGACCGCCAGTGTGGTAATCTCTACTAATTGCTGACATACATAATCCTTGGTCAGAGCAGCATCTTTGGCAAACTGTACCGGATCTTTTACACGGTCGGCCAACCATCCCAGACGGTAGGTCATCCATCTGCAGGCTTCATATAATTCTGCTATCTGAGCCAGTTTTAATTGAACTGCCTGGAATTTGGCTATAGGTGCATCACGATGAGTTTTTTCACGGGCATATTTAAATGATTCTTCCATAGCTGCCAGCACGCCACCCAGGGCAGTAGAACAAACCCCTACTTTACCAAAAGAAATGCCAAACTGCAGTACCTGATAACCCATGCCGGAAGGTGCCAGCATATTTTCTGCCGGTACTTTTACATCTTTTAAATAGATATCCAGTAACGGTCCGCCATGCATACCGCCTTTTTTCCACGGCTCGGATATACTGTATCCCTCACAGAACTTTTCTACAATAAAAGCTGAAATCTTGCCATTTTCAGTTTCACGGGCGAAAATAATAACCGGTCCGGGAAATCCTGCATTGGATATAAATCTCTTGGTTCCGTTTAAAACAAAATAATCGCCTTCCCGTTTGGCTGTAGAAGTAATCTGTTTGGGGTCAGAACCAGTACCCGGTTCGGTAAAAGCAAAGGATACTATATGTTCCCCTTTACAACCTTTGGTCATATACTTCTTTTTCTGTTCTTCGGTTCCAAAAGCATTAATAGCTCCAAGGCCCAGCGTATGCGCGGAAAGAATCATGGCCACCCCTGAGGAAGCCTTGCCAATCTGTTCCATGGCCAGTACATAACTGGCATATCCGGCTCCGGCACCACCATATTCATCATCATAGGGAATACCAAACATATCCAATTCAGCGAGACCCTTCAATATTTCGTCCGGCACCTGGTTTTCTTCATCAATCTGATGTGAAATCGGTTCAATGAACTTTTCAGCATACTCCTGTGCAGCACGCTGAATCAACTGTTGTTCTTTACTCAGGCTGAAATCCATATTTAATTCCTCCCCCTTTTTTGCTTCATGATATTCTTTTATTATTGAATATTATGTTATTGGAATAATTCTCTTTTGTAAAGTTATTTCCTGCTTAAATGATATTTTTTTATTATGTGAGGGTAATGCGCGAGAGGTCGGGGGTGAGGTTTCAGGAGAGTCAGGTTCAAAAACTGATAATATCAGCTCATAATGCCATCTGACTCTCGATAAATATACTGATGCCCTATTAATAAAAATGATCAGCGAAAATCCAATAAATCTGTATAATCTGTGTCTGTTAATTAAATCGCCTGTACGGCTTTACGGCTGCGTAGTTTGTTAATCGACCTTTCCAGGCCGTCAACTGTCAATTCATCCATCGGAAATATTTCACCAATTTTACGAATCGTAAAGGCCCCGTCCATCCATTCCCAGTAATCGCGGGGAATAGGATTAAGCCATACCGAGTATTCAAAATGATTGCGAATGCGCCTTAACCATTCTATGCCCGGAAGATCGTTATGCAGATTCCAGTCAATTATACCTCCGGTGCGAGTTAATTCGTAAGGGGCCATACTGGCATCTCCCACTATAATTACCCGGTATTCCGGACTATAAGTACGCAGTATATATTCGGTATCAGTATAATCACTTTGCCGGCAGCCAGGTTCATGATAAAGCCAGTCATAAATACAATTATGAAAATAAAAAGTCTTTAGATCTTTAAAATGATTGGTACGGTTCACAGCTGAAAACAGCTGGTTGCACAGGAAGCTATGGGATGCCATTGACCCTCCGGAATCCATCAGCAACAATACCTTGATAGCATTCTCCCGCGGACGGTCCCACACTAATTCCAATCTCCCGGCATTATTACAGGTTTTATCTACCGTGGCGTCCAGATCCAGTTCAGTCTTTTCCCCTTCCAGACGAGTGGTAAACTGTCTCAGTTTGCGTAAGGCTACCTGAAATTGTCTTACTCCCAATGTCTCATCGGTACGGAATTCCTGGCTCTTCCTCATTCCGGCAACCTTTACTGCTGACAGGTGCATTGATTCTCCGCCAATACGGAATCCTCCCGGGTGATAACCGGAGTGTCCAAAAGGCGATGTACCTCCGGTGCCTACCCAGGTATCGCCTCCATGATGCTCTTCGGTCTGTTGCGCCAATCGTTCCGCCAGCATGCGTTTCATTTCATCCAAATCCAATTGGCGGTGTTTTCTGCGCATCTCATCAGTTATTTCAAGCTCAGGCAGGGTTTTGTCCAACCACTCCCATATTTTATCCGGCAGACCTTCCGGGGTCTCAATATCACCGAAATAAAAGGCAAAGGACTGATCAAAGCGATCGTAATGGGCTTCACTCTTAACCAGTAATGCCCGGCACAAATAATAGAATCCGGTCAGGCTTGAACCTGCCATACCCTGTTCCAGGGCATCCAGCAAATCCTGCCATTCATTTAATGATACCGGCATGCCAAAATTTTGCAGGGTATAGAAAAAACGTGTAAACATGTTTTTCTCCTCTGTTACTAATAACGATAACGGTTTAATGAAGTGCTGGTATAAACAGTCTGCGGTTTCCCCTGGGTCTTGCCGTGCAGTGAATTCAGCAGGGTATCAAGATCTTCATTTTTCTTTAGCAATACACCTAAAAAGGGCATCTCCTGCTTGATACGATTGGGATTAATTCCTCCTACCACCAGCGCCTGTAACCAGTCAATCAGCTCGCTGGTGCTGGGTTTCTTCTGTATATGCGGAACATTGCGCAGCGAATAAAAAGTTTCCATAGCATGTTCCATTAATTTCTTTTCCAGTTTGGGATGGTGAACCCGCAAAATCCTTTCCATGGCTTCAGGATCAGGGAAAGCTATATAATGGAATATACAGCGGCGTAAAAAGGCATCCGGTAATTCTTTTTCCGCATTACTGGTAATTATTACTATGGGACGCTGCCTGGCGGTAACTGTTTCTTTGGTTTCCGGGATGTAAAAGGTCATTTGATCCAATTCCCACAATAAATCATTAGGGAACTCCAGGTCAGCCTTATCAATTTCATCAATTAATAAAACTACCTGCTTATCGGCAGTAAATGCTTCTCCCAACTTCCCCAGTTTGATGTATTGGTTTATATTGGCTACATCATGGTCGCCAAACTGACTGTCATATAACCTCTGTACAGTATCATACACATATAAGCCTTCCTGAGCTTTGGTGGTTGATTTGATATTCCAGATTAATAAATCCATTCCCAGCGAATCAGCTATGCTCTGGGCCAGCATGGTTTTACCCGTGCCCGGTTCACCTTTAATTAATAAAGGTTTTTGCAGAGCCATGGCTATATTTACGCTGTTCATCAGCTCGTCAGAAGCAATGTAATCATTGGAACCTTTATACCGCATTGATGTTTTTGCCATTATAGTTCTCCTCCAATTTTCAGGTAGTATATTTCATTTTCAAATACTACCAGATATATTTGATAGCGTCAATGAAACCTGATGGCTTAAAATCGCCTGATTATTCAGGTTTTTCAACCTCGCCAGCCGCCTTTTTACCAGCCACATATCCGGTAGAAAAGGCCGCCTGCAGATTAAACCCTCCGGTATACCCGTCCACATCCAATATTTCACCGGCGAAATAAACTCCTTTGATTAAGCGGGATTGCATACTGCGTGGATCAATCTCACGAACATCTATCCCGCCAGCGGTAACAATAGCTTCGGCAATTGGGCGGACAGTGGTTATTTCTACCGGCAGGGCCTTTAATAATGACAGCAGCGATAAGCGTTCAGTCCTGGTTATTTGGTTACACTCTTTTTCCGGATCAATACCACTCAGACTGACTATTACCGGAATTAATTTCTGTGGCAGCAATTCATCCAGAGAATTTTTAAACTGACGCCGGGCATATTTTATCAAGTCACGCTGTATTCGGGCATCCAATTGTTCATTACTCAAAGCCGGTTTCAAATCCAGGTTTAATTTCACCGGCTGTCGGGTAGTGCGCAAGTAATCACCTATGGCTCGACTCATACTAAGAATAATAGGGCCTGATACCCCAAAATGGGTAAACAGCATCTCGCCGAAATCCTCAGCAATTTTCTTTCCTTCCTCACTATAAGCAGCGGCCTGCACATTTCTTAAACTCAATCCCTGTAAAGCATGAACCCATGGTTGATCACTCACCAAGGGCACCAGGCCGGGTCGTGGCTCAATTATATTGTGTCCCATCGCTCTTGCCCAGTTATAACCATCCCCGGTTGAACCGGTGCCGGGATAAGATAAGCCACCGGTAGTAATAATGACTGCTTCAGCAGAATAATTGCCCTTTTCAGTTACAACTGCTGAGAGCCGGCCTGCTTTTACTTCAATTTTATTTACTTTACATGAGGTTATTAATTCAACTCCGGTTTTTTGCAGTTCCTTTACTAAAACCTGAACTACATCATCAGCCTGTTCTGAAACCGGGAATACCCTCTGACCCCGCTCTACCATTAACTCCAATCCCCGCTTTTTAAAAAAGTCCATTAAATCCTGATTGCTGAATGCATTAAGAGCACTATACAGGAATCGGCCATTACCAGGGTATCCTTTGATAAACTCATCCATATCCAGCGCTGAAGTTAAATTACAACGGCCTTTGCCGGTTATTTTCAGCTTTTTGCCCGGCTGTTCTTTTTTTTCCAGTAAAATAACTCTGGCCCCCAACTGTGCAGCAGTAACAGCTGCCATCATTCCTGCCGGGCCTGCACCAATTACTATAATTTTCATATCATTTTACACTCCTGAGATAATTCTATCATTGTATAGCAGTTTACTTTTTGTTACAATCTTAGAAAACGTTAAGTACCGATTGGAGGTTACATTTTGAATCAGACACCATCACCGGGAGTCCCCAAATTTCTTTATGTTCTCATTATAGTTATTTTGGCGGGTATGTTCTATTATGCCGAATATGTAGACATTTCAGACCCGGAAAAAGTTATTGCCGATTTTTATAGCGCCTACTTTACCCAGGACTACCAGGCAACTGCGGATAATCTCAGTGTATTCTGGTCAGTAAATTATCTGCCGCAGTATGCTACTGAAGAACCGGCTAACCTGGTAGCTGAAAGAGAAAAGGTTGTAAAGGAAACTGCTGACCTGATAAAAGAAATGGAAGCCGGCAACCCCATGCCGGATAATCTAAGCATCAAAGTTCTTCCCGAGTATACCCGTACCCTGCCCAATAGTGCAGTAGTAGTATACTCTTTCCTCGAGGATGGCAAAGAAGTGGGTAAATCAGTAGCCATACTCATTATGGAAGCAGGGCAATATAGAATTCTAAACTGGCAGCCTATTCCTGATGAGGCTCTGGCAACTGTCAAAGATATTGACCTGGCAGCTATCGACAAAAACTTCCAGGATTTGATGGCAGGTAAGACAGAATAACTGCAAATAAGAATTAAATATAAAACAGGGAGGTGCGGACGATTCCAATACCTCCTTTTTTTATAGACACAGCAACATCAATGGTCACCCGGCACTCAGATTTAGGATTAATATTGATTGAGTGCCGGGGAACATCAGTAGTCCCCGTTAGGGGGAAAACACGGATTTTAAGGGATTTGCACAGATTCTTTATTTTAATTAAATAGGGAATTAAGTTTTTAATAGTAAATCAGATTTTGTTTTTAGAACCTGACATCTCCTGACTTTTTCTGCAACATTAAATGTGTTCATAACCCGCAGGGTTAGAATACATCCGTGTCCCTGAAAGGGGACTCTACCTGACGGTGATATTTTGATAATTATAATTGTCAGGTTAAGTCAGGTTATTCAGGTTCATTCAGGTTCAAAAATTTATAACCTCAACTCACAACTGGACTCTGGCTTTCAATAAATATCCTAACACCATTGTAATCATAATAAAATATCAGTGAATATCCATTTAATCCGTGTTATCTGTGTCTGTTATTCTGACCTGAATAAATACAATGGTCAGGTGAGTTCAGAAACAAGTCAGAAATAAGTCAGGTTCTACAAATTTGAAAACCTGACTCACCATAAATTACCTGATGCAATTTTATACAATAATAATCAGTGAAAATCCATTAAATCTGTGTTATCTGTGTCCATTAAATCATGGATAATCTACAGCTGTGCAGCCAGGTTGCTTAATTTGCCAGCTTCCTGATCCAGATTGTCTATGGCAGCTACAATCTCCTGTATCGAATCCCGCTGCTGAGCAACCAAGGCAGTTATTTGCTGGGTAGCAGCAGCTGATTCCTGCGAAGCACCGGAAATCCCCTCAACTTCGCGAACAACTTCATCTATGCCGGCCAGCATTTCTTCTAACACTGCTGATACTTCCTGAATGGCATTATCAATATTCTGGGCACCTTTTTCAATCTGAATGAACATTTCCTGGCTTTCCTTAACTGCTGACCCTTGTTGTTTTACAATTTCACCACTTCGTTCTATTTGCTGAACGGTAGTGGACATGCCGTTTTGTATATCCATAATCAGACGGGAAATATTCTGAGCAGCACCGGCTGATTCCTCGGCCAGTTTTCTAACTTCATCAGCAACCACTGCAAAGCCTTTGCCGGCTTCTCCCGCCCGGGCCGCTTCAATAGCAGCATTTAATGCCAATAAATTAGTCTGATCTGCAATTCCGGTAATAATCTCGACAATATTTACTATTTGACCGGACTTCGTATTAAGATCATTTACCGCTTCACTTACCATTTCCTGGGCCTGGCTGCTTTCTTCCATAAAAGATAATTGTTTTTCCATGGTTTTATAACCCTGGTTAACAATTTTCATAAAATCACGGGATTGATAAGTAACCGTTTCAGCATTTTTCCCGGCTGCACCCAATGCCTGGGACATTTCGATAACAACTGCCGAAGTTTTGGTTGCATGAACGGCACCCTCACTGGCAGCTGACGCCATACTGTCTACTCCGGCACTGACCTGGGCAGCTGCCTGTCCGGTATCATTAGCCAGATTTAAAAGCTGATGTGATGATCGGGCAATTTCCTCAGCTCCTGCTCCAATCTCTTTGGATACCATTTGCAGGCTGTCAGCCATTTTGGCAGCCTCTTCTTCTTTTTCTATGGATTTAAACAATAATCCCCGTGCTACTGAAGCAGTCAGGATAGCAATTATGCCTGAAAATAAAAAACATAAATACCTGACCCCTAATGAAGTTGCCAGACCACCTTCGGGAATCAATACCGGCGCAATAATAATCATGGCCGTATGGGCAACTAAAACCAGCAAAGTGGCAAATACGGAGACTGATACATCAAAATAAAGAATGCTCAGTGCTATACAGGCATAGTAATTTCCAAATACCTCCGGAGCACCGGTCATAGTTACATTAAACATAAACATGGCAAAAGTGACACCCACCAGAACTATATATTTGGTTATGGCAGCTTCAGGAAAACGTTTGATAATAACCCATACACCTGTTAATGCTACAGTCACAATAGCTGCTGCCTGAATAATTTTCCCCAGATTCAAATCAGATGAGCCAATATGGGCGAAATTCATAATAATTGTTGCAGAAAATGCCAAAACTGCTATCGCTATTGCACCTAACAAAACCCGGCGATGACTGGCTTTCATATTACTCATTAACAACTGATTACTCAATCTCTATCATCCTTTCTTCGACATCTATTACGATTCAATGTCAGATATTTCTTAATATTTATTAAATACTTCTGCAGGATTCGACCTTTTTCCTGCTATATCCAGTCAAATATTTTAATAATAAATATTCGAAACCTTTAGGACTTTAGGACATATATTTTAACTTGAGATTTCGTCTCTTCTAATAATGGCCGGTCTAATTGGAAGCTTCGCTGTACTCAGCGCCACAAATATAAAAGCTGATTATATTGACCCAATTTTCTCAGATTGGGATGGTTCTAAATAAGTTGAACGCCAAATACTATGAATGCCGGAGTTAAATAAATGAATAAAAAAAGGAGGGTAAACCCCTCCGTTTAAACCGTTATCCCTGTTCCAGCTCCAATTCCCCGCCAGCGGTGTTAAATACTTTTCTGTTGGGGCCAATTTGTATAGCCTCTCCTATATTGCAATGACTGGCTACTACGGTTCCGGTCATTATGCTTACATTTTGACCAATGTGACAGCCAGATCCGATGACTGCATCGGTGATATGAGCCCCTCTGCCAATGTATGTATTGTCCCAAATCACACAATTGTTAAGAATAGCTCCCGCTTCAATGCAGGTATTAGCCCCCAGGACTACTTTTCCTCTGAGTTGAGCCTGAGGATCAATTTGGGTATTGGCCTCCTGAAGCACCATCGCCGTATCCAGTTCTTTTTTTTCACCTCTCAGTCCCACCCGGACCTTTTGTTCCAATATATCTGCATGGGACTGCCGATAAGTATCCAGATTACCTACATCGCACCAGTAATCAGAAATAGGTACTGCATAGAACGGTGCGCCGTTTTTAACCAGGTGCGGAAATACCTGTTTGCCAAAATCATAAAATTGTCGTGAAGGTATGTATTTAAATATTTCCGGTTCAAATATATAAATACCGGTATTGGCTAAATTACTCAAGGCTTCTTCCGGTCTCGGTTTCTCCTGAAACCTTAATATTCTACCCTGTTCATCGCTGACTACTACTCCAAAATGCTGCACATCGGCAACTTCTTTAACTGCAATGGTTGCCAGGGCGCCTTTCCGTCGATGTTCCTGCAAAAGTCTTCCTAAATCCACATCAGTAAGGGCATCGCCACTCATAATAACAAAAGTCTCATCCAGAAACCATTCGCAGTTTTTCACTCCCCCGGCCGTTCCCATAAGCTCTTCTTCCTGGGAATAAAGCATTGAAACACCGGGCAATTTGCCCTCGCCAAAGTAACTGCTGATATAATCGGCCTGATAATGCAGATTGGAAATTATATTATTAAATTCATGGTTTGACAACAACTCAACTATAATTTCCATTAATGGTCGGTTGGCCATCGGAATCATCGGTTTGGGGATGTCCATCGTCAATGGCATCAGTCGGGACCCTACACCTGCTGCCATGATCATTGCCTTCATTACGAAAACCTCCTAAAGTGCATAAAGCCTGTTTAGAATAATATACCACTATATTATATACAGGTCAGCACTTTTCTATTGGTTAAAATCGCATACCATTATTTGTCAACCTGTAAAAGTACTCTGCTGCGCATGTTGTCATTCAGCATATATCCCAATCCCCGTCGGGAACATATAATACGGGCAGGTTTAAGATTATCGCCTAATTTATTGCGCAGATTTCGAATATGATACTTGGGGTCAGTCCATACAGCCCCGGTATAATCTTCATTGATTACCCGGGATAACTGTTCCAGACCGACTACTTTACCAATACTGACGGCCAGACAGGATAATAATCTGGTCTCTACTGCAGTTAAATTTACTTGCCGGCCGTCTTTAATCACACAGGCCCTCTGCAAATCTACCTGTGGCAGGCCACAGGAGTAATCAAGCCCGGGTTCTGCTATAACTCTTCCAGGCTCTATCCCCATCCGGTTTTTAAAACGATGGTAAATATCTGCCGGTAATTGCTGTTCTTTAATATCATTTCTTTTTATTCGTTGTTTTAATAACCAGCTCTCACTGGGGTCATCAATTACCTGTTGTATTAAACACTGTATTCTTTGCTCATTATAGTCATTATTTCGCGATATACCTGATAAAGTAACCTGGAGAATTTCAGCCGCTGAGGGAAGGTAATGATAATCAGCCATTACCCCACCCCCAAATACTCTATACGTTGGTGGAATGCTTCCCTTCCTCCCTCCAGCAAAGCAATTATTTCTCCCTTAATATGTTCATCATTTAATTTCCCCTGCGTTTTTATCCCCGCCTGGTTTCCATTAGATTGAGTAACAATAACCCTGTCTGCACCTCCAGCCACAACAATATTGGGGTTGTGCGTAACCAGAATAAACTGGCGATGGAGTTTTATATTTTGAATGCGGGGAATAATCAATTCATAAATACAGGCATTATCAAGATTATCTTCAAACTGGTCTCCCAGTAACATCGGCTTTCTGCTCAACAGGATAACCGGCAATAGCAGGGAGCATTGCATTCCCCGTGAAAGGTTAAAGCTGTTAATGGGTGTTGATTCATGATCAGGTTGATAATACAGATGGACCTGGTCTTGCAGTTCACATTCAGTAACCGCCCCAAAATGTGGTTGGGTGCCTAACAACCACAATAACTGCCGGGCTTCCTGTGAAGTGCAGCCGGCTTGTTGGGTCAGCAATTCCTCGTCGGTTCCGGCTACCAGTTTTATTAATTGCTGCGGAGAAAAGCGGCGTATTAATCCGTCAATCAGTTTGCGGCTAAATTTCCCCTGTAATAAAGTAAATAAAAAGTTTCGATATTCTTCCCGTCCGGAAGCAGGCCGGTATTTAAGATAGGGATTGCCGGCCAATTCATAATTAATATGGTCAATTGACTGCTGACGCCGGCTGACAATCTGACTCCATAATTGATTGCTTTCATATAATAATTGTTGTTTCTGTTCGGAGATTTTGTCGAGTTGTTGACGAAACCGGTTGAATTCCTCCTCACAGCCCAGTAATTCTCCCAGTTGCTCCAATAATAAAATCCGCTGGCGACGCGCTTCTTCGGCCTGCTGAAAACCCTGCTGCTGTAATGTATGCCTGATTTCCGCTTCGCAAATTTGATGTCGTTCATCCAACAACCTGCGCAAAGAATTTATTAAATCCAATCCTTTTTCCAATACCTTGATAACTTCCTGTATTTGCCCATGACGAACTTCCAGGCAATTATTAACCGTTTCTTCCAGCTGCTGAATCAAATCCGGGTTAATGAATTCTCCAGTATGTAGCTGACAGGCGGGATAATCACCATCCAATAAATTCTTTAATGAACGCAGCCGGCTAATTAAAAACTTTTCCCAGAAATCCAGCAGGCCTTTTTCCTTTTCGATAGCTGCCAATTGGCGTTCCGGTTCCTGCAAATCCAGGCAATCCAATTCTTTCTGCAACAGGCTTTGCTGTTCCATTTTAGCCTGCCAATAATTCAACTGTTCCGCTGCAGCTTCATAAGCTTTTTGAATTTGTTTACGACGATTCAAATTATCGCCTGCCTGAAACAGTAAAGAATCGGGATCGGCTATTGTTTTGTCCAGCATATCGAGCAGAGCCGAAGGGCCTTTATCAAGAAGGTTTTCCAGTTCCCCCTGGTGATAAGCTTCAAAATGAAATTGCAGCTCGCAGCCTTCCCGTATAATATTCCCCTCCGGATCATACAGTCGCGGGTATCTTCCCGGAGTTCTCTGTAAAATACGTTGATTATCAAGCTGGTTAGTGAACCAGACACTTACACGACCATTCCCCAATACCTGATCAATTTCTTTTCGGAATTGCCGGGCCGCCTTTTCCTCTGCCGGTAAATTTCCCAGGGCAAAACAGATCAGTTTCAGTAAAGTACTTTTACCTGTACCCCGTGCACCAATAATGCAATTAAACCCGCTGGAAAACTTTACATCGGTCCCATCCATCAATCCGCCTTCTACTTTAACCCGGTGAATTTCCCTGACCCACATTTACCTCACCTCCGTTTTAATGGGGTGAGTTAATTATAGAACATATGTTCTATAATGGCAACCATTTTTGCCCTTTTGTGGAATCAGGCTCCGTATTCAATTTTCAAATAGGTCAAATGGGTCTGTAATTCTGTAAATAGTGCAATAATATCAATGTTCGATTCTCGGTTTTCCATAGCTTTAAGTTCACCTACAGTAGCTTTTAATTGATCTACTCCCTGAGATATTCGAGGGCGATCCTGCTCCATAATATAAAAAGCCAATTCGCTTAATTCCGCATATAAATCTTTTAGACCCGCCTTATTGCCATAAACGCTATCCAGGTAGTTAAGTTGTGCCAATATCGCCCGATAGCAATTATTGCCCTGGTGCCAAGTAAGCATTCCCTTTGCATCCTTCCCCAATATTCATCAGTATCTTTTTCCCTGACCAACTTTCTCAGTTTAAATAACACCAAAAAATATGTCAACATATAAAAACTGAGCTTTTATGACATTTTGGGGGCCTAAGACTTTAATCCTTATTGAGCAATTCTATTTTTAATAGCAAGTCCTCCAATTTCCTGAAACGGGATATTACAATCTTAAAAGCAGCCTGTATTATTGCCTCATCGTTGTTATCATTTTCATCTTCCAGTCTGGCCAGCAATTGTTGGCCCAGAAAAAGTGTCCGGGCTGCGGTATTATAAGTACAGCATAATGGCAGACAGGTACCATCGATCAATTTGAGCATTAAGCTTTCAGATTCACCAATCACATCTTCAATGTAGTTTACATCCAGATAACCATAACTTACATCATTGGAACTTATAGCTTTTCGCATTTTCAAAGCTACAAACACCCTGTGATTATTAATATAAAACGGGACGGCACCGGCCCTGCCTGTCCAGATTTTAACCATTTCCACCTGAGCAGCTAAATCAATAGCGTAACTGCGTAAAAAAGCTTTCCTTACTGACCTTATACTGCGCCGGTCCAGCCTGACTTCACCTTTATTTGTATATAGTTCAGTAATATCTCCATGCTCACAGTAAATTGGTCTTAGCCCAATCACTTCATCACGAATAGTATCAATTTTCACAAACACAAAATCCACCTCCTGCCGTATACAATACCGACCGAAGGTGGATTTAAAGTTGATAATAAGTTGAAATTTGGTGATCATGCGGAGACTGGTGACGAAATATTTATGCAGACCAACCGGCTCACCTGCTTCTTCCGCTATGTTTTGGATAACGCCTTAAACAAATTTGTTGGGATGCATGAATATTACGGAACCGTTGGCGCAGCATGGTTGCATTACCCTGAGAAGGCGAAGCAGCGGAAGGGGGCGAGCCCCACGGACGGGGCGAGAGTGACGCACCGCATGGATGCGGAATCGGAGCGTTCCCCTGAAGCTGCGAGACAAGCAGATGGTAATGCCCATGCGGAGACTGGTGACGAAATATTTATGCATCCCAACCGGCTCATCTGCTTCTTCCGCTATGAATTCATATTTCGTTTCATCAGCATATAATTTATGCTGTCCACAATTGCCTGCCAGGAGGCTTCAATAATATTCTCCGAAACCCCTACCGTACTCCATTTCTCGCTTTGGTCAGCACTCTCGATTAAAACTCTTACTTTTGCGGCTGTACCTGCTTTTTCGTTCAGTACCCGAACTTTATAGTCGGCCAGATGCATTTCGTCAATTTCCGGATATACTTCCCGCAAAGCTTTACGCAACGAATTATCCAGAGCATTAACCGGTCCGTCACCTTCAGCAGCCGTATGAAAAATCTCATCACCAACACTTACCTTTACCATGGCCTCTGCCACAATGTTCCGGGTTTCATCCTTTTCCATAATAATCTTCAAATTTTTTAATTGAAAATAATCCTCAAACTGTCCAAAAGCTTTGCGCAGGAACAACTCCAGCGAAGCATCAGCACCTTCAAACTGAAAGCCCTGATTCTCCATTTCCTTTATTTGTTTGATTACCTTGCGGGTCTGATCATCATAACTGTTTACATCCAGCTTTAATTCCCTGGCTTTATAGAGCAAATTGGACAACCCCGATAATTCTGATACCAATACCCTTCTGTGATTGCCTACTTCTTCCGGATTAATATGTTCATAAGTAAGCGAATCTTTCAACAAGGCGCTGACATGAATTCCGCCCTTGTGAGCGAAAGCGCCATAACCAACAAAAGGTTGGCTGTTATGATGCGGCATATTGGATATTTCTGCTACATAGTGGGACACTTCGCTGAGAAGTTTCAAGTTGCCTTCCGGCAGTACACTCCGTTTCATCTTTAAAGCCAGATTGGGAATAATGGAGCATAAATCAGCATTCCCGCATCTTTCGCCATAGCCATTAATAGTACCCTGAACCTGTTTACATCCACTTTGAACAGCTATCAGTGAATTACCCACCGCACAGCCGGCATCATTATGAACATGAATACCTAAAGGTATGGTAAACTCTTCAGCCAGCGGTGTAATTATCTCAGCTAATTCCCAGGACATGCTTCCACCGTTGGTATCACATAATACCAGAGCATCAGCACCTGCCTGGGCAGCAACCTGTAAAACCTGAACAGCATAATCCGGGTTCTGCTTATATCCATCAAAAAAATGTTCGGCATCAAAGAAAACTTCCAACCCTTTGTCTTTTAGAAAGGCTATGGTCTCCCTGACCATGTTAAGATTTTCTTCGAGGCTGGTTTCCAGGGCTCTGAGAACATGGAAATCCCAACTTTTACCTACAATAGTAGCAATCTTTACTCCGGACTCCAATATGGCCTGAAGATTACTATCCTGTCTGACATTAGTTCCCGGCTTACGCGTTGAACCAAATGCAGCCACCCGGCTATGCTTTAACTCCATAGCCTGAATGGTTTTAAAAAACTCCATATCTTTGGGATTGCTGCCCGGCCATCCTCCCTCAATATATGGAATACCGAGGTAATCAAGCTTCCGGGCAATTTTCAGTTTATCATCCAGGGAAAAGGATATTCCCTCCCCCTGGGCACCATCCCTTAGAGTGGTATCATAAACGATTACATCGAATTTTTTATTCCCAATGACTTACTCCCCCTTAAGCATTTGCTGTATATATCTATCTTTACAGCCGGGTAATATTACGGGCTACTACATCACCGGTTTCAGCTGTACCCAAAACCCTGGTTCCTGCTTCCGCCAGATCAGGAGTACGATATCCTTCATCCAAAAACATCTGAACTGCTTTTTCTATCATCTGAGCCTCCTGCTCCCGATCAAAAGAATACCGCAGCATCAGAGCAGCTGACAAAATAGTTGCCAGGGGGTTAGCCTTATTCTGACCGGCTATATCAGGTGCACTGCCATGGGAAGGTTCGTATAACCCAACCTCCCCACCGATCGAGGCACTGGCCAGCATACCTATAGACCCGGATAACATTGAGGCTTCATCAGTCAGTATATCTCCAAACATATTTTCAGTTACGATTACATCAAACTGCCGTGGATTGCGTATCAACTGCATGGAGCAGTTATCAACATACATATGTGTAGTTTCAACCTCAGGATAATCAGCCGCAATCTTCGTGACGGTTTCTCTCCACAGACGCGAAGTCTCAATTACATTGGCTTTATCTACCGAGCATAGCTGTTTTTTGCGTTTACGGGCGGCATCATAAGCTAAACGAACAATTCGCTCAATTTCGTGCGTGGTGTAGGATAAAATATCAGTGGCTTTTTCACCGCCATCAGCCATTTTTTCCCGGCTCTTTTCCCCGAAATACAAACCGCCGGTAAGCTCTCTTACTACCAGTATGTCTACTCCTTCCAAAACCTCTTGTTTCAGAGTAGAAGCATGCAACAAATTCGGGAACAACATAACCGGCCGCAGGTTGGCAAATAAGGCCAGTTCCTTACGCAGCGGCAACAAACTTCCTACCTCGGGACGCAGATGGACCGGAAGGTTATCCCATTTAGGACCGCCAATAGCTCCCAGCAGAATTGCATCAGATTGTCGACACAAATCCAGGGTTTCCTGGGGCAGAGGATGACCGGTTGCATCGTAGGCAGCCCCGCCAATTAATGCTTCAGTAAAAGTAAATTCCAGGCCTGATCTTTCTCCCACCGCCTGCAGGGCTTTTATTGCTTCCGGTACAATTTCTACTCCAATGCCGTCACCGGGCAGAACTGCTATACGATACATCTCTTACACCCTTTCATAATCAAAATGTTTATTTATCGGTTTTATGGCGGACATAATTAATTAAGCCGCCCTGAGCCATAATCTCCTGCATAAATCCCGGAAAGGGAACTGCCTGCCAGGTATCGCCGGTTATCAGGCTGGTTATCTGGCCGGATTCAAGGTCTACTTCAACCTGATCTCCTTCATTGATGGCCTGATATGCCTGATCACATTCCAGAATGGGCAGGCCAATATTAATACTGTTCCGATAAAAGATACGGGCAAAAGATGTAGCAATAACACAGGCTACACCGGCACCCTTGATAGCAATGGGAGCATGTTCGCGTGAACTGCCACAGCCAAAATTCTTATCAGCTACTATAATATCCCCGGTCTTGACCCTGGCAGGGAAAGTGGGGTCAGCATCTTCCATACAATGTTGGGCCAATTCAGCCGGGTCGGTTGTATTTAAATAACGAGCCGGGATAATGGCATCAGTATCAATATCAGCTCCGAACTTATATACCTGTCCGGTAAATTTCATAATAAGCTCTCCTCTCTATTCCAGTCTAAAGTTTATTCCCGCATGGTTATGCAATTTCCCATGGCGGGGTAATCTTTCCGGTTATGGCACTGGCTGCTGCCACGGCCGGGCTGGAAAGATAAACTTCACTCTCAGGATGCCCCATGCGGCCAACGAAGTTTCTATTGGTAGTTGCCAAAGCTCTTTCCCCTTTGGCTAAAATACCCATATGCCCGCCCAGACATGGCCCACAGGTAGGAGTGCTGACGGCTGCACCCGCCTCAATAAAGGCTTCGACATAGCCTCTACGCATAGCTTCCAGATAAATCTGCTGAGTACCCGGGAAAATAATGACTCTGATTTCCGGATGTACTTTTTTACCTTTTAATAAAGAAGCGGCTATTTCCAAATCCTCAACACGCCCGTTGGTACAGGAGCCAATAACCACCTGATCAATGTTTACTCCAGCCGCTTCACTTACCGGGCGGGTATTTTCAGGAAGATGCGGAAATGCTACCACCGGTTCCATTTTGGAAACATCATATTCCCTAATTTCTGCATATACTGCATCCGGGTCTGATTTATATAAATTATAGGATCTTTGAGCCCGCTCTTTGACATAAGCCAGCGTAATATCATCCGGCTCAATAATCCCATTCTTGCCTCCGGCTTCAATAGCCATATTAGCCATCGTTAAACGATTATCCATGGATAAATTCTGAATTACTTCACCGGTAAATTCCATGGACATATAACGGGCGCCGTCAACTCCTATATCACCGATAGTATGCAAAATTAAATCTTTGCCGCCTACCCAGCGAGGCAGCTGGCCATAGTATATAAATTTCAGGCTTTCGGGAATTTTAAACCAGGCTTCGCCGGTAGCCATGGCGGCTGCCATATCAGTAGATCCAACCCCGGTTGCAAATGCACCCAGGGCACCATAAGTACAGGTATGAGAATCGGCCCCAATAATAAGGTCCCCCGGCAAGGCCAGACCCTGTTCCGGTAACAGGCAGTGTTCTATTCCCATCTGTCCAACTTCAAAATAGTTTTTAATCCCGTACTGGCGGGCAAAGCTGCGTACTACTTTAGCTTGTTCAGCTGATTTAATATCTTTATTGGGAGCAAAATGATCCGGTACCAGTACGATTCTGTCCCGGTCAAAAACCTCCCCGGTACCCAGTCTGGCAAATTCTTCTATAGCCACCGGTGAAGTTATGTCATTCCCCAGGACTACATCCACCCGGCAATTGACCAGTTCACCAGCTTCAACATGTTTTTTTCCGGCATGATAAGCCAGTATCTTTTGACTTATAGTCATTCCCATGTTTGTTTAACTCCTCTCCCGGTTAACTTGTTAATTGTCAGTATGATTTTTCTGTTCAAAATAATATTTGTTAATAGCATTTATATATGATTTTACACTGGCTTCAATGATATCAGTGCTTAACCCACGGCCATTATACAGCTTGCCGTTAATTTCAATTCGGGAAATTACCTCGCCCAGAGCATCTTTACCGCTGCTGACGGCATGCAATTTGTATTCATGCATTTTGCCGTAAATATCAGTAATTTTATCAACTGCATGGCAGGCGGCATCCACTGGGCCATCACCGGTAGCTGCCGCTTCAAAACTCATATCATCAATAGTAAGTTTTACGGTTGCAGTAGGCACTATACTGGTTCCACTGGAAATGTGCAGATAAGTCAGCGTAAACCGCTCCGGAATTCCCATAACCTGATCTTTTACCAGCGCTTCCAGATCGTCGTTGGTAATTTCCTTTTTCTTGTCAGCAATTTCTTTAAAACTTATAAAAGCTTTGGCCAGCTCTTCATCAGAAAGACTATAACCCAACTGAGCCAGCTGTTCTTTAAAAGCATGGCGGCCTGAATGTTTACCCAGCACCAGATTGCTGCGATAAATCCCAATCAGTTCCGGACTCATTATTTCATAAGTGGAGCGTTCCTTTAATACTCCATCCTGATGAATACCAGACTCATGAATAAAGGCATTCTTGCCCACGATGGCTTTATTGGACTGCACCTGCATTCCGGTCAGGCTGCTGACCAGTCTGCTGGTACGATATATTTCTGAGTAATCCACCTTAATTTGCTTATTAAAAAAACTATTCCGGGTATACAAAGCCATAATAATTTCTTCCAGGGCAGCATTGCCGGCTCTTTCACCAATACCGTTTACGGCACACTCCACCTGCCTGGCTCCGTTAGCTACACCGGCCAGGGAATTGGCTACCGCCAAACCCAGGTCATCATGACAATGAACTCCGATGACCGCCCGATCAATATTAGGTACGCGGGTGACAATAGTTTTAATAAATTCGCCATATTCTTCGGGTATGGCATAGCCGACCGTATCGGGAAGATTTACTACCGTTGCACCCGCATCAATAACCTTCTCTACTACTTGCACCAGATAATCCATATCACTGCGAAAAGCATCCTCGGCTGAAAATTCAACATTACTGCAGTACTTTTTTGCATGTTTTACGGCGTCTACAGCCTGTTGCAGAGCCTCTTCACGAGTTTTTTGCAACTTATGCTTTAAATGAATATCAGAGGTAGCCAGAAAGGTATGTATCCGCGGAGACTCGGCATCTTTCAAAGCTTCCCAGGTTCTATCAATATCGGTGCGCACTGCCCGACATAATCCGGCAATAACCGGCCCCCTTACTTGTTCAGCTATCCTTTTCACCGCGGCAAAATCACCTGGTGAGGCAATGGGAAAACCGGCTTCGATTATATCTACTCCCAGACGGGCCAGTTGTTGAGCAATTTCCAGTTTTTCGTCAGCATTAAGACTGACACCCGGCGATTGCTCTCCATCCCGCAGAGTAGTATCAAATAAATAAATTCGGTTGTCCACCACTATAACCTCCAATAATCAGTTTAACCTTCTCAGGTCAGGCCTATTTGGACTCCTTCAGCCAGGGCATCATGGATCGTAAATCTGCCCCAACTTCTTCGATTAAATGTTCGCGGTTCTGACGACGCAGCGCATTAAACTGCGGACGACCTACTGCGTTTTCCATCAGCCAGTCTTTAGCAAAACGGCCTTCCTGAATGTCTTTCAGAGCTTCGAACATGGCGTAACGGGCTTCTTCACCTATAACTCTGGGTCCCATTACATAGTCTCCATATTCAGCTGTATCGCTTATGGAATAACGCATATAACTCATACCACCCTCATACATCAGGTCAACTATAAGCTTTAGTTCATGCATGCATTCAAAATAAGCTATTTCCGGTTGATAACCGGCATCTACCAGGGTTTCAAAACCGGCTTTTACCAGCTCGGTTACCCCACCGCAAAGTACACATTGTTCACCAAATAAATCGGTTTCGGTTTCTTCCTGGAAACTGGTTTCTATAACTCCTGCACGGGTACAGCCGATACCACAGGCATACGCCAGAGCCATATCCTTGGCTTTTCCGCTAAAATCCTGTTGAATGGCTACCAGGCCTGGAACTCCGGCGCCTTTTTGGTACATGCGGCGAACCAGATGACCCGGGCTCTTCGGAGCAATCATAAATACATCAATATTAGCCGGAGGTACGATCTGTCCAAAATGAATATTAAAACCATGTGAAAATCCCAGGGCATTGCCTTCCTGCAAATAGGGCTGAATTTCTTCACGATATACGCGGGCCTGCACTTCATCGGGGAGAAGCACCTGAATTACATCGGCTGCCTGGGCGGCTTCCGCAACTGTCATGGGAGTAATTCCAGCAGCAATAACTGCATCCCATTCCTTTTGACTGGCTTCATCAAAGGGCTTTCTCAAACCTACTACTACTTTCACTCCACTTTCATGCAGATTCTGAGCCTGGGCATGCCCCTGGGAGCCAAACCCCATTACAGCTACAGTTTTACCCTTTAAAAGCTCCAGGTTAGCATCCGCATCATAATACATTTTTGCCATTTTAATTTCCTCCTTAAATAATTATAAGCTTATGTTTACGGTAATCAGCATTTGCAAGGTTACGGTCTGCCTCCGCGAACCATGGCTACTTTTCCCGTTCTTACCAGTTCAATAATGCCAAACGGTTTTAGTGAATCTTCAATTGCATCGATTTTTTTTGAGTCACCGGTTGCCTCTATAATAAGCGTATTGCGGCCAATATCTACAATACGGGCCCGGAATATATCTACAATTTGTACAATTTCAGCTCTCACATTATTGTCAGCCTTTACTTTAATCAGGACCAGTTCTCTTTCCACAAACCGCTCTTCGGTCATGTCAACTATCTTGATAACATCGACCAGCTTGTAAAGCTGTTTACTGACCTGCTCAATTATCCGGTCATCCCCTTCAACTACAATAGTCATACGGGAGATGGAGGGGTTTTCAGTAGCACCCACGGTAAGACTTTCAATATTGTATCCGCGCCGCCGGAACAAGGTAGCTACCCGCGTCAAAACTCCCGGACGATTTTCAACGGTAACTGATAAAGTATGTTTCATAAATCAGTCACCCCCCAACATATTCGAAAGTGAGCCGCCTGGCGGTACCATGGGGAAAACATCTGCTTCCCTTTCCACCCAGAAATCAATTACTACCGGGCAATCAGTAGATTCCAGCGCCCGCTTTAAAGCCGGTTCAACATCCTTCGTTTCAGTTACCCTTATGCCTATTGCTCCATAGGCTTCAGCAACTTTAACAAAGTCAGGCTGGTGACTGATATCCGTATATGAATAGCGTCCTTCGTAGAATAAACTTTGCCATTGTCTGACCATACCCAGAAATTGATTATTTAAAATACATATGATGACGGGTAATTTATATTGCACAGCCGTCCCCAGCTCCTGAATATTCATCTGAATACTTCCATCACCGGCAATATCAATAACCGGTCTGTCCGGTACGGCTATTTTAGCCCCAATTGCTGCCGGAAAACCAAATCCCATGGTTCCCAGTCCCCCCGAGGTAACAAAAGTACGCGGATGTTTAAATTTGCAGAACTGAGCAGTCCACATCTGATGTTGGCCAACTTCCGTAGTGATGATGGCTTCTCCATCGGTTAATTCATAAATCTTCTCAATAACATGTTGAGGCATAATGCGTCCTTCCATGGAAAAACCATAGCGCAAAGGATATTCATCTTTCCAGCGGTCAATAGTCTGATGCCATTCCCCATACTCAGGCTGCGGTTGCAACTTTTTATTGATGGCCTGCAGAATTTCTTTTACATCACCAACAATTGGTATATGTACATTTACATTCTTGCCAATCTCGGCTGCATCAATATCAATATGAATAACACGGGCATGAGGAGCAAAAGTATCAATTTTTCCGGTAACCCGGTCATCAAACCTGACCCCGATAGCAATAAGTACATCACTTTCACCAATAGCATAATTGGCATAGCGGGTTCCATGCATACCCAGCATTCCTAACGACAGATAATGAGTGGAAGGAAAACCTCCCAATCCCATCAAAGTAGTAGTAACCGGGATTTTCCCGGTTTCTGCCAATTGCAGCAGTTCAGCAGAAGCGTTGGAGGAGATTACCCCACCACCGGCATAAATTACCGGACGCTCAGCTTTATTAATTAATTCTGCAGCAGCCATCACCTGACCGGAATTAAAGCCGCGCATAACTCTATATCCGCGTATATTAATTTCATCACGAACCGGCTGATAATCTATAACTTTTTCCATGATATCTTTAGGCAAGTCAACTACTACCGGCCCCGGTCGATTGGTTCGGGCAATATAAAACGCTTCCTTTATTATTTGAGCCAGTTCCTCGGTACTTTCCACAATATAGTTATGTTTGGTAATTGGCAGGGTAATACCGGTAATATCTGCTTCCTGAAAAGCATCCCGACCAATTAAAGCGCTGCTGACCTGTCCAGTCAGACAGACCATGGGAATTGAGTCCATATAGGCGGTAGCAATACCAGTTACCAGATTGGTTGCTCCCGGCCCGGAGGTAGCCAGACATACACCTGCCTTACCCGTAACTCGGGCATAAGCATCCGCTGCATGTACCGCCCCCTGCTCATGTCTGGTTAAAATATGACGAATATCAGAATTAAATAAGGCATCATAGATGGGAAGTACTGAACCGCCAGGATAACCAAATATTGTATCTACTCCTTCTTTTTTCAGACAATCCAGCAGGATTTCTGCACCTCTCATTTTCATATTTTCACCTCCAAAATTTTATATAATAAGTCCCCTGGACTCCAGGTATACCGGTTTATACAATAAAGGCGGGCTGTCTGCCCGCCGCATAACCAGCTAATTTGTTTAACGGAATACTGCTCCGCTGCTGGCTGACTGCACCATCCGGGCATAACGCTTCATATATCCTGAGGTAATTCGCGGTTCGGGCGCTATCCATAATCTCCTGCGCTCTTCAATAACCGCATCATCTACCAATAGTTCCAGACTTAGACCTGGTATGTCAATGCTGATAATATCCCCCTCCTCAACCAGACCAATCAGGCCTCCTGCTGCTGCTTCCGGTGATACATGACCTATGGAAGCTCCCCGGGTAGCACCGGAAAATCTCCCATCAGTAATAAGTGCTACTTCCTTATCCAAACCCCGACCGGCAATAGCTGAGGTGGGAGTAAGCATTTCCCTCATCCCCGGACCTCCCCGGGGCCCTTCATAGCGTATGACAATTACATCGCCGGCTCTGATCCTGTCATTTAGAATAGCGTCTACAGTCTCTTCTTCAGAGTTAAATACCCTTGCCGGTCCCCGATGCTGCATCATTTCTTCAGCAACCGCACCTTTTTTAACCACTGCTCCCTCAGGAGCCAGGTTGCCAAATAATATCGCCAGACCACCACTCAAGCTATGAGGATTGGTTAATGGCCTAATAACATTATTATCTCTAATCGGAGTATGGGCTGAATTTTCAACTGCGGTTTTTCCAGTTACAGTAATACATTCACGATTAATAAGACCATCCTTGTTTAATTCATTAAATAAAGCCTGTATTCCGCCGGCACGATAAAGATCTTCGATATGATGTCCACCGGCAGGGCTTAGTTTACACAGATACGGTGTAGAAGCATTGAAGTCATTAAACCGGTTTAAATCTATCTTTACACCCGCTTCATTAGCAATAGCCAGCAAATGCAATACCGAATTGGTAGAACAACCAATGGCCATATCAAGACGAATAGCATTTTCAAAAGCCTGTAAAGTCATAATATCCAGGGGTTTGATATCCTGTTTTAATAATTCCATTACTTGCATACCGGCCTGTTTGGCCAAACGAATTCGTTGGGAATAAACTGCCGGAATAGTACCGTTACCAGGCAAGGCCATACCCAACGCTTCGGTAAGACAATTCATCGAATTAGCCGTAAACATTCCTGAGCAGGAACCGCAGGTAGGGCAGGCGTTTTCTTCCAAATCATTCAATTCATCCATTGATATCCTTCCGGCTGAAGCAGCTCCCACCCCTTCAAAAACCTGGGTAAGACTAACCGGTTTACCTGCTACCACACCAGCCAGCATAGGTCCGCCACTGATAAAAATTGCCGGGCGGTTAATACGGGCAGCGGCCATCAACATACCCGGAACTACTTTATCACAATTAGGAATAAATACCAGCGCATCAAAAGCGTGAGCAGTGGCCATAATCTCAACTGTATCAGTAATCAGTTCCCGACTGGCCAGAGAATACTTCATACCCACATGGTTCATGGCAATGCCATCACAAACGGCAATCGTCTGAAACTCTACCGGGGTACCACCTGCTACACGAACTCCGGCTTTAACTGCTTCTCCGATTTTATCCAGATTAATATGTCCGGGAACAATATCATTATGTGAATTAACTATTCCAATTAAAGGACGACTGATTTCTTCATCGGTTAAACCCAGCGCCTTAAAGAGAGACCGGTGGGGTGCTTTTTCCAGCCCCATTTTTACCTCACTGCTTTTCATGTCTTCCTCCTATATAAATAATAAATAAAATAAAAAAATACAAAAATACCCCTCGTCCGTTCAGGGACGAGAGGTAATTCCCGCGGTACCACCCTGCTTGTCACAGTTAAATATCTGTGACCTCTTGCAGCATTAAAAGCAATTATGCTCGCTTGATAACGGACTTTTCCGTCCGAATCACCTACTAAGCAAATCACCGTTCGGATCATGGCTCCGGGAGGATGTCCAGATAAAATATGGATACCGGTTTCCAGCTCCACCGGCTCTCTGTAATCCAGTGATTTTCCTGTTGCTTCCCTTCATAACCGTTTTATTGGTTTATCTATCAAGTATATTTTATGGATTACATTGATGTCAAGATGTTATTATACTATTTTCGACGCTTTTTTTGCTCTACGGTTTTTACATATTCCTTTAAATGAATCCGAAATTGCCGGTTGCGATTGCCTGCCATATTTTCTTTTTGTTTGATTTGTTTAAACATGGTCCACAATAACCTTGTACCTTCTTCAGTTTGTGATGCTTCCGAAGGGCTCATTCCACTTAAACTGGTCAGATGGGAATAATACCATTTGTTTAAATAGAATTCTTTTAATAAAGACTCCAATGCAGGTTGCTCTTTTTTTAATTCCGGAGTCAGAATGTCGAAAAGACCGCCTTCACGAACTTCCATACCGTCGTATTCCAAACAATTATACAGTCCGGTCTCAAAAATCTCCCGCGCTTTAGCCAGATCAGTTTCTCCAAAAGCAGAAACTTCAACCCAACAGGAACCTAATAGATATTCAGCCATAAACCCCTGCGGATTGGCGGTTTTATCAATTTGATAAAAAACCTGATAATTGTCATTAATACTAAATTGCATATTCTTTAGCTGATTAATCCTGTCAATTACCTGTTCCCGACCTCTGATCAAATAGCGGATGGTAATAAATCGCATGCCATCCTCGGGCATAAGATCATCTTCTTCGGCAGCAATAACATCCTCAAAGTAAAGATACTGACCGCTTAAATAGCTATATACCGTTAACATATTAACTTCATATTCACCCCGGGAGGATACTGATACTTCCGCGTCACTCATCAGCAAATGATGAAAGTCCATCAAAGTGGGAAAATCACTGGTTACGATAACCAACTCTTCACCGTTTACTATCAGATCGGCAATAACTCCGGTTAACATCGAAACCCCCTGATTAAAATCATCTTCTTCATAAGTTACCCGCATATGTATTCCATAGGGTAACTCTTCAACCTGGCGCATATTATCGATTCTTTCCAGGATTTCAAACAAATCATCCAAATCAATAATTTCATATACCCGGCAAAACACTTTCGTATTTAAAGGGTTTATTTCTGACAGGACATTTATATTTTCCCGTGACAGCCTTTCCCATTGGGATATTTCCCAACCATGACCACTTTTACGGGATAAATTAAAAACAAATTCCTCTTTATAACATTCGTGTTCCTGAAGTGATACCGTTTGAGTATAAACCCGGGCATCGTTTCGTGAAGCATAGACCTCTGTCACCTGGCCCTCAATCAATTGTATCGGAACAGAAAATAAGGGCATTAATTGAGCCAGGAGTTGATCAGAAGTTATATAACTGATAAAATTCCAATCTTTTTCGCGCCAGGCTTTGAAAAAAGCATTAACCAACTGACGGGGACCCAGGCGGGGGGATAAACGATTGAATAAATCCCGCTCCTGCCATGGATTCAAAGCATTTTCGCAGCCCAAATATTTTTGATAAAGAAATTTGCCCAGAGCCGGGCGGGTCATATTGCGAATATTTAATTTATAAGCCTGTGAAATCAAATAACAGACCTCATCATAGCTAACTGGAATCATCTCGGCCAGGTCCTCGCGGTCACGCTCATATTGCCTGACCGGCATATCTTCAACTAATAAAAAATTATATATGCCATCACTATTGTAAGCTAAATAAAAACACTCAACATGCAGCCCCCGGCTTTCAGTATGCCAGGCAACATCAAGTGCAATACGGCTGGTATGACGACTGGGAGTAACATAAGCCTTATAAAATGTACCCTTAAAAAACTGTACCGGATTTACAGGAATTCCCGACAGGCTATATTTTTCCAGAGCCCGATTGCAAACTGGTTCCATTTCCTGACCATACTCAGCTTTTAATAAATAAAAGAAGTCAGCCATGGCAGGCTCATAAAAAGATGATAAGTTTTCCACCAATAACGGCCGCAAATCATGAGGTATTTCTTCCAATATTTCCAAAATAAATAATCTGCCGTCATGATCGCTTATTAATTTTTGAATATCATTAACCAGGCTTCTTAAAACTGGCCTGGGAAAATAGGATTTCTTTTTTTTCATATATCCCCCTGACAGAGCTTTTGTAAAGAATGTACCATTTTACCTTTAATACTGCAATAAAACCATCAGTAAAATACCTGTCCAGTTTCTTTCAATTATTGATTTTTATATCCGGTTTATCAGTTTTTGAACCTGCCCATTTCTGACTTGATCCTGACCGGGATTTTTTATATAGGCAGTAGAGTCAATGGAATTTCAGGACTGCTGAAAAAGTCCTTTTTTACATGTCATTCTGAGCGCTAGCGAAGAATCTCATTGGCTTAATCCCAATATTACGGCCTTTAAAAAAGATCCTTCGTCGCCTGCAGCTCCTCAGGATGACATTTAGGGTACTTTTTCAGTGATCCCGAATTTCAGGGTAAGTCAGGTTCAATTATTGGATAATAATATACTATAATAATCTTTAACAGAATTATTACCATCTTAATCATGTTTATCATTATACTATGCTGATGATACTTATTTGGGGAGCTAAAAAAATAAAACAGGGAGGTTTTTTTATGTGGTGGGAAAAAGCTGGAAAGCATAATACCGATAATACTCTTGCTCTTGCGCTGGAAAAAGCCGGCCAATATGGAATCAAGGATATTGTAATTGCTTCCTGCAGCGGTGATTCGGCCCAAAAACTACTAAATAAATGTGCAACTGCTGAATTCAATATTATCTGCGTTACACATCATAGCGGTTTTGCAAAACCAGGTGAAAATGAAATGTCAGAATCCGTGCGCAAAAATTTATTAAATCAGGGGGTAAAAGTCTTAACTACTACTCATGTGCTGGCTGGAGTGGACCGGGCTATCCGTACCCAGTTCGGCGGATTATATCCCGCTGAAATTATGGCTCAAACGCTACGAATATTTGGTCAGGGAATAAAGGTAGCTGTAGAAGTATCGGTTATGGCTCTGGATGCCGGACTAATCCCCTATGGAAAACCAGTAATTGCTATTGGCGGAAGTGCCATTGGCTCAGATGCAGCAATAATAATCAAGCCGGCACATGCCAGAGATTTTTTTGCTACTGAAGTCGAAGAAATTATATGTATGCCCCGTAAAAAGAAACCGGAATAATCTTTTGAGTTATCGGGAAATACTAATTCTGGTGATGTAAATTGATCGAAAAGCTTATCAGTTTAATATTAGCCCTGTTAATTGGCGGTAGTTTAGTATACCTGCTGTTGGGCAAAGTTATTCCTACCTTAATGAACAAGAGATGAGAATTATATCCTGCAATAATTCTCATCTTTCTTGTTAAAAATATCTTTAAAGGAGGGAATTATTGTGACAAGATATCGTACAACTGATGGAAAACAAGATTTAAGGCAACGGATGGATCCCTGGACCGCTATGGCTATCCCTCTGGCTTTTGCTAATGGCATCTACTTCGGTAGTTATGCAATCAGGAAAATACGGCAGCATTGGGAAGGCGGCCCGATGGACTAGTTAAAATTCGGGCAAATTTTTTAGCTTAAGTCCCCATAGGGGGACTTTTTTTTTGAGATAGACACAGATTACACAGACCCTTCGGGCACAGATTTCGCTGATTATTATTGAATTATTAATTGTGTTGGTTTAGTTATGGTGGTTCAGATTATTGTTAATAGAAGGTTATTTATAAATTGTATTATTTAATAATTATAATTGTTAGATTAAGTCCCTTTCGGAAAACTTATGTGTTCTAACCCTGCGGGTTATTCACATTTAATGTTACAAAAAGCTTCAGGTCCAGTCTCTTTACAGACCTGCCGATGTGTTCAAGTCTTCGGCTATGAACACCAATAATGTTGCAGCTTCAAAAACTAATAACCTCAGATCAGAACTGCCATCTGATTCTCCACAAATATCATGATGCCATAATTTCAATAAATTAAATCAGCGAAAATCCACGCGGTCTGCGTGATCCGCGTCTAATAAAAAAGCATGCAAGGAGTCTTACCTATCTCTTGGACCATTTTTATTACCCATGTCCTGACTGCTCAGTCCTGACTACTAATTTTTCACTCCTCACCCCTTACTCCTTACCCCTCACTCTTATTTATGATAAAATTAACAGGTATTTATAAGGATGAGGTGTAAAAAGAAGTGTTGATTCCGCTGGCTCCCAAGGTTTGGGTAGTTGCTCCCGAGGTACCGCCTCGCTATCCATACGGTAATTGTATGTATATTGAAGCTGATTACCCGACATTAATTGATTTGGGTGCCGGCGGGCTGGCGTTTTCTGCTCTTAATCAGGATAAGGTCAGGAAAGCAGTTTTAAGTCATTTCCATTTTGATCATATACATGGTCAGCCATTTTTTCCCCAGGCTGAATTGTATGTCAGTGCAGTTGAGCAAAACACTTATCTTGATGAGAACGAATATATCCGTTTCCATGGTTACGATCTGTGGGATAAATTTATGCCCGGTATTCCACGGGAAGCATACGGCCAGGTGGTACTATTACCGGATGATGTACCGGTAAAGCCGGGGTTTCGCGTTCTTAATCCAAGCGGAGTATTTAATGATCTGGATCAGCTGGATCTGGGTAATCGTAGAATTACGGCCGTTCATCTTCCCGGACATACTGCCGGTCATTTCGGTTTTTACCTGGAGAAGGAAGGAATCCTGTTCAGCGGCGATATTGACCTGGTACCTGCCGGACCTTGGTACAGCAGTAATAGCGCCAGTGTAGGTGATTTAATTAAATCAGTGCAACGCATAGAGGAAATAGGGCCGCGTCTGATTGTTCCCTCTCACCGCCGGGTTCAGGACGATAATCTGTCTGAAAAACTCAAACAGTATATTCAGGTGGTACATGAACGAAATGATCGTATAGCAGAGCTTCTCAGACAACCGCTTACTTTACATCAATTGGCGGAATACCGATTGGTTTTCCCGGATCGTCAAAATTTATATGAACTATTCTGGGAGATAATGAGTCTGCGTAACCATGTGAAGTATTTAATTGAGATTAACGCCATACAGGAGATTAGCGAAGGTTTGTTTCTGCATCGATAAATTATCTTTTAATAGACGCAGATTACGCAGAATAGCACAGTATTGATTATTATATGATAGCGTCCGATATTTATGGAGAGTCATATTCCAGTTATGAACTGGGGTTTAGTTTTTGAACCTGACTCTCCTGACTTTTTTCTGACTTCCCCTGACGATTATAGTTATTATATAGCACCGTCAGGTATAGTCAGGATCAGTCAGTGAAAGACAGGTTCTACTACTCTCAACCTTACTCCGTACCTTAATGGCACAGTAGAAGCACCCTTGTACTAAATAACTGCTTTTAAAACCTTGATGTTATCCGCATCAGGTTTTTCTATTTGTTTCCAACCAATAAATGCAAATCCATGCTTCTTTAAGTATCAGAATTGTAAAACCCGTCCGCTGGAACAAAGAGAAATAAAATTCCCCGCTTTTCACAACCCCCCCTGCCTCCGATACAATCAGCTTACGGTCGGCAGCCACCGATCAGAATAATTTAAAGGAGGTGAAAATATGGCCATCACAACTACCCCGTTAGGCAGTGAACTGATACTGGTTATGGATAATGGTGTCGGTGCTTCCGGTCAGCAGTTGACCAAAAACCGTACTTACCGTGATGTAAAGCCTGATGCCAGTAATGAAAACCTGTATCTCACAGCCGGACAGCTTATCAGTTTACAGCAACGCATGAATGTAGCTGTAAATCGTCGCGATCTGGTATGCATCGAAGACATTTAATTATCGTTTTATCTAATAAGAAAGGAGGAATAGCAATGGCTTCAACCAGTACACTGGAATTGCAATTCACTACTGAATTGGGCAAAACCGGCCGCATCAGCGTATATGAACCTAAAACTGATCTAACCGCCGCAGCTATTGAGGCAGCCATGGATCAGATTATCACCGCCAATATTTTTTCCGGCACTGGCGGCGCCTTCACCGGTAAATCCGGAGCCCGCATTGTAACCCGTGATGTAACTGAATTTGATTTAAGTCTGTAAAGGCATTCCCGGGGGCAGCATAACTGCCCCCGTCTATTACATATTATAGGAGGGAGGGATAATGATGAGTGAATTAATAAGTCTGGTCACCAATGTTGGTTTCCCTATAGCCGTAGCCGCCTGGCTGTTAACCAGAATTGAAAGCCGACTGGAAGATTTGACAGTTGCTGTTTATGAAGTAAGAGAAGCACTTATTTCCGGCATCAATGATAACGGTATCCATCACCGTAATAATCAGGCAGTTTAACCCGGTAAAAGCCGGACCGGGCGTTCTTGCCATAGCCCTCTAAACCTTACGGCACAACCTTTACAGGGGGTTATGGTAAGACAACGCTGGGGGATACTTGCTAACCGGGAATAAGGGGGAGGCTTTCAGCCTCCATTGGTTTTTAACGCAGATAACGCAGATTTAACAGATTTTCGCAGCTGCGTTAATTGTAGAACCTTATAGGTAGAGCATACGAAATCCTCGGAGAGTTAATAACATGCCCTTCTAAATTTAATATAATAGTATAATTTGGATTGAGCTCCCGCTGCTTTAACTCTGATTTTCTTCAGCGATAATCTGCAGAAACACTTCTATAATTGCAGGATCAAACTGGGTACCGCTCCCTTTTTTTAACTCAGCAATAATCTCTTCTTTTGACATGGCTTTTCGATAAGGACGATCACTATGCATGGCATCATAAGCATCCGCCACCCCTACAATACGACATTCCAGCGGTATTTCTTCCCCTTTTAATCCCAGTGGATAACCGTTCCCATTCCACCATTCGTGATGTTTTAAAATAAATTCAGCTATGTGGGCTAATTCCGGTGATGCCTGGGCAATCTTATAACCAATCTCACTATGTTTCTTCATTTCCTCATATTCTTCCGGAGTTAAACGACCCTCTTTAAATAAAATCGTATCGGATATACCCACTTTACCTATATCATGGAACCGAGCAAATAAGGCTAAATCATTTATGGTACTTTCAGGTAATTTTAATTTTTCAGCTATTTGAGTAGCAATTATCCGAAGACGGTCTGTATGTCCTTCAGTAACAAAATCACGGGCCTCCAATGCCTTCATCATTATATCTACTACTGCACTGCGGGCGCTTTGGCTGTGCAGGAGTTTCTGCCGGTCCATTTTCTTATCAGCTTCTGTAAAAACCTCATCCATGGAAGTTTTGGGGTCGGTTTTGATGGCGTAACCTATCGAAATGCTAAGAACGGTATTATTATCCAGATTGTAGCTTTTAACTGCCAGGTTAATATTTTCATAAACCATTACTGCCGTTATAAGTGAATGACCGGGTATCAGTATACCAAATTCATCACCACCAATTCTGGCTACGATTGCTTCCGGAGGAGAACAATCTTTTAAAATCCGGGCAGATGCCAGCAACAATTCATCTCCTGCCTCATGCCCCAGGGTATCATTAATTAATTTTAATCCATCCAGATCACAAACCAGCAAAGCCGCGGGAATAGATTTACCGGCATCAATATTGGCCATTGCCGCTTCAAAGAATTGTCGGTTTTTCAAACCGGTCAGCGCATCATGTTTACTCATATATTGCATTTTTTCTTCAGCCAGTTTACGCCGGTGAACATTGCGTGAACTGGTAATTACCCCGGTTACATTTCCAGCATCATCAATTAAAGGTTTGGCAAATGTTTCAATCCATCGATATTCCCCATCCGACCAGGGAAATCTGTACATAATTTTTGAAGAAATCCTGTTTCCAACAATACTTTGGTATGTGCTTTTTACCAATTCCACATCGTCCCGATGAATATAGTTAAACACTGATGCACCCAGTACTTCTTCTGAATCCCAGCCAATCATTTGATTATAGGAGGGGCTGACATATATAAATTTTCCTTCCAAATCCGTCTGTGCAACCAGGTCCACCATATTTTCAGTAATCATGCGATATTTTTTTTCACTGGCTTCCAATTCACTTATACTGCGGCACATACTGCTGTTAATCTGTTCAAACTCCCTGGCCAGTTCCCCAATCTCATCATTTCGCCTGCGCCAGTTTTCATCAATAGTGGCACTGAAATCATTCTCCGCCATCCGTGCATATAAAGCTGTTATTTGCCTGATTGGATCACCAATCAGGCGTTGGATTAAAGCTGCCTGAAAAGATGCCAGCAACAAGGCCAGTCCAAATGCAATCAGCATAGCTAATCGTAAAGTTTTTAACGGAGCAGTATAATATACAACCGCCCCCATAACTGCACAAACTATCATAATAGACAGGCTGAAATATATCATCAGGCGAGTACTGATACTATGCATTTCATCACTCCAGGTTCCATTATTTGGGTTTATATCCTGCAATAGCTATTAAATTCATAATATTCGAGTAATAAGCGTTTAAACCCTGCCTGCTTAAGATATAACAAAGAATATTTTTAAATAGCCTGAAATTAACTGCTTATCCGTTAAAGTATACATAAGGCTCCAAATAGTGTTACAATAAGTTTGGGACAAAATATTGTTTGGGGTGGTATGAATATGAAGAAACCTATTTACTTTATTACCCGTGAGCATAAGGAAAATTTTTATCGCCTGTTGGAGAAAACTGGAGACGAAGATAACCTTGCCGAGGTAGCAGCAGATTATATTCTGGCCTCTATTGGTACTATGGACGGAGACGAATGGACCATCGCTTTTATTGAACCTCTGGTGTCTGCTGAAAATTTTGATTTTGAGCAAATGTTTGATAAGCTGTCTTTTAACCCGGTGGCATTGGCCCTTGTTAAACTGGCCGCCAATTTGATTGATGAAAATAATAATGCCAATGTAAATCAAGTTTTCTCAGTACTGAATGATGAATATCAGGCAGTTGCTTATCAGGCGTTGCTGATTACATTCCCCAGTTTCTCCAAGTCCTGGAGCCGAAGATACGAATTTTTTGATGATTAAAAAACCGGTAAGTTTAAAAACCCGGTATGAAAACATATGAAAAAACGCCGGTTGTTTATGAAATAATCTTTCCGGCGTTTTTTTATCATCTATACCAAACTTATAAATCAAACCTGAATCCATTTACAAATAAACTCAGACAGATTTCCACTACTTTTCGATCATATAAAGTACCGGCATGGTCACTGATTTCCTCTAATGCTGCCTCTATGCCCAAAGCCGGCCGATAAGGCCGATGAGAGGAAATGGCTTCCACAACATCTGCAACCGTAATAATGCGGGACTCCAGCAATATATCCTCCCGGGTGAGTCCGAACGGGTATCCTGAACCATCCATTTTTTCATGGTGTTGTAATATAACGGTAGCAACCGGAAATTGAAAATCTATGGCTTTAAGCATATCATAGGCAGTTTCCGGATGAATTTTTATAATATCCATTTCTTTTTCACTTAATCTTCCCGGCTTGTTTAGAAATTCGACCGGTATGGATATTTTGCCTATATCATGCAGGTTGGCCGCTATATAAATTCCCTCAATTTGTTCATTATTTAGATTCATTTCCCTGGCTATGGCGCAGGCCAGTTTCCCGACTTTTTTCTGATGCCCGGAAGTATACGGATCACGCTTTTCAACCATCATGGAAAAACTCTCTACCGTTTGCATTAATGTCTGACGCAGACGGCTTTCAGCATGGCGCCGGGCTAAAATATGCTGCCATTCGCGTAGTCCCCGCCGCAAAAAATTAGGCATATCGGCAAAAGCCTGCGGCGACTTGACAATATAATCCAAAGCCCCTTTTTTCATAACTTCAACCGCTAATTCCTCATTGCCCTGACTGGTCATCATCACGACCGGAAAATTGACCTGGTTATTGTTATGGTGGAAAATATCCATACCCTTACCATCGGGAAGGTTCCAGTCACACAGTACTATATCAGGTTCCTGCTTTTGCAAATATTCCAGTGATGCTTTTAATGTGGAACGGTACTCCAGCAAAAACTTTGTTGACAGGCTGTCAAAAGCACGGCGTATTAATTCCAGGTGGGACTCATCATCTTCAATTATTAATACTGTCAGCGGTCTGGTCATTTAACCGTCACTTCTTCCTTATATAATGATTGGATTGGTGTTTAGTTGTCTCCAGTAGTTTTCCATTTCCTGCATCAGGGTTTTAAATTTGGCAGCATCCAGAGGTTTTACGACAAAACTGTTGGCATGATATTTATAAGCCTGTTTTATATCATTTTCTGCCTCGGATGATGTAAAAACTACGGTAGGAATAACACTTAAACTATCTGACTCTTTTATGGTTTTTAATACCGTCAAGCCATCAACCTTTGGCAATCTGAGATCCAATAATATTAAATTCGGTAAAGGTTCATCAAAATTCTCGCTGTAGTCCCCTTCATGAAATAGATATTCAATTGCCTGGGCACCATCGCTTACATGAACTATCCGGACTGCATCGTCCAGTCTTGACAGATTCCGCATAACCAATTCGGCGTGGTCATAATTATCTTCGACTAATAAAATATTTAGCGCAGTTTTTGCCATATACATACTCCCTTTCATTAGTTTTGCGAATTATGTTTGGGCAGAGTAAAGTAAAAAGTTGAGCCCTGATCCTTACCTGCCGATTCCACCCAGATACGACCTTCATGAAATTCAATAATCCGCCTGACCAGAGCCAGACCAATTCCGTTACCTTCGGAATGCATGTCCAGTTTATCAAACAGACCAAATATTTTATCCATATATTGATTATCGATACCAATACCGTTGTCCTGAATATAAAATACATATTCTTCCGGGTTATTGTAATAACCTGCTCTTATAATCGGGGAGCTTTGTTCTCCGCGGAATTTAATTGCATTTTCTATCAAATTCTGAATTACTTCCCTTAACCTGGATTGATCCCCCCATACTTCGGGCAAATCCTTCTCAATTACCAGTTTAACTCCGGCAGCTTTCAGCGGGCCATTCAACAGTTCCGCAACATCATTAACCAGGTTATTCATGGATATACGCGTATATGGGTTCAGCATCCTCCCAATACGGGATAGTTCCAATAAATCCTGCAACAATTCATCCATTTTGTTGGCTGCATTGATAACTCTTTGCAAGTCCCCCTCGATACGCTCCGGGTTACCTTCTTTCAGGTCTTCCAATATCATGGTGGAAAAGCCTTTAATAGTAATAAGAGGGCTGCGCAAATCATGGGACACTGTATATGTAAATCTTTCCATTTCAGAATTTTTGGCTTCCAGATCCCTTATCTGCTGCTGTATAACCTTTTCTGCCGCTTTATTTTCGCTGATATCTGTATACAACACATAATAGCCTTCATTGGGAATAGGGATTACTTTAACCAGCACATCAATAATACGCCCGTCTTTTGTAATTCGGCGGGTTTCTTTAATGGTAGTCCTGCCTTCCAGTGCTAAACGGGCATGGACATCGTATTCATCCTGTAAATCTGCCGGTATCAGTAATTCATTCAAATAACGGCCGGTACATTCCTCACTCTTGAAACCGAACATCTCCACAAAACGGTTGTTTACCTCAATAATGCGCTGTTCAAGATTGCCCCGGGCTATCCCGTCGACTACATTAAAAAACAGCACTTCCAGATTCCTGTTCTTGCGCTCTATTTCCTCGCGGGCATATTGACGAAAACTTAGATCCCGCAATGCACTGGCCAGCACCGGTCTTCCGTGGTAAACAAATGACCGGTTCTGCACTTCTATGAGTCGGCGTATACCATCTGACTGAAAAATAGCAACTTCAAAAGGCAGTTCATAATTTGTATTCAGAAAACTCCTGAGCATCTCCTGCGATTCCGGGGCAACATAATCAAATATTGACTGGTTTTTCATTCTTTCAACGGTAGACTTGAATAACGCTGCTGCCTGTTCGTTGCTTTCCAGACAAATACCGTTTTCGTTTATAATTATTCCTTCAAAACTGGCCTCGGACAAAGCTTTAAAACGGGCTTCACTTTCAGCCAGTCTTTCTTCACTTAATTTGAGTTCCATCTGCGCCTTTTTCTGCACAGTTATATCCCGGGCATTACCCTGTACTTCCACCGGTTTTCCATTCTTAAAAACCAATCGGGTTCTGACATCCAGGTGCTTCAATTGCCCGTTGCGGTCAATAATATCAATTTCAAAACTGGTTTCATTAAGATCAGTAAAAGCCTGAAGCAGCTTTTCCATTGCCCCGGGTACTACCAAGCTGTTGATTGGCATTCCAGCCAAAGCCTCTCTGGAATATCCGGTAAGCTGTTCAGCACTGCGGTTAACTGATAAAATGTTGCCTTTTAAATCCAGAGTAAAAACAATATCGGCAGCATTCTCAAATAAATCCCGATAGCGTTCTTCACTTTCAATCAGGGCACGACTGGCTCTGGTACGGTCAGTTATGTCAAAAGCCAAACCCAGCGTACCAATTATATCACCCTGTTCATTCCGGAAAGGTTCTACCCGGCATTCAAAATTAAACCCCCGGAAAGCAAAAGTAAAATCAACCGATTGTCCCTGCAGGGCTTTTTCATGCATGGTTACAGGCAGTGAACTTGGTCCTTGTGAAGGATATAATTCATAAATGGTTTTGCCAATAATATTATCTGCTGCTATTCCCAGGGTTTCGAAATTATCCCCGACAAACATGGATATGCGCAACTGCTCATCTGTTACCCATGAATTACCGGGAATCTGCCTTAATAAAAACGCCAGTCGTTTTTCCAATTTAAGCATTTGGTCCTGTAAAGCATTTATTTCATTGCTGCGACTGAGGCTTAATTCACTTAGAAATACTCCCACCGTGGTCAGATACTGGCTGTTTAAATCAATCTGCTGTTGCTCAGATACTGTAATCCGGTCTATTGCCTGCAGGTAACTTTCCACATCCCATCCGTTTTCTGCGGCCTGCTTTCGAAAATATTGCTCAGATATTTCATCGTCTTTTAAGCGAAAGGGACCTGCAACAATAGTAGCCAGATGCTCTCCGGCTACCATTACCGGAGCCAGCATATCAATAAAACCATGGGCACATCTTCTCATTATAAACTGATGAGACGCAATTATTTGCTGTAATTCCAAATGATGATTATGCAGACAGGCTGTTTCAGAATGTAATTGATTTAACGGAAAGCTGGTACAAACATGTTTGTCACCTACAGACAGTAAAACTTTGCCGTCAGGATAAAGAATGGTAATATCAAATCCGCCCAGGCGGTAAAATATATGTAAAGTATCTTTAATCCTGGACATATTAAGCAGTTCATCAATCTTGTATTTCATATTTTGATGTACTCCTGTAATTTATTAAACTCAGTATATCATATTTGGTAGAATATTTTACCAAATGTTTTTATTTTCTGTTATTATGTCGAAATAAAACTGTTAAAAAAGCCAGGCAGATTTTGCCTGGCTTTGGTTATTCTTACCATACTTCAGGGAATGCCATGGTGCTGTAAAGATCTTCGAGATGAGTTTTGTGTGATTGTTCCATACGGGCTAAATTCTCAAAGGTTGATTTTTGTCCATCATCATCGCTGGCTGCCGCAAAAGCCTGGTACATTTCCATAGCTTCCTGTTCCTTTTTCATAGCCAGGGCAATAGCATCAGCCGGTTTCATATCCATTGAAAGTCTGGGTACTTCAACTGATTCAGCCACCTTATAATCGCTGGTTTCTTTGAATTTTAGAGGTTTGGACTCATTGTTGAAAAACCCTTCCAACATTTTACGGTGTCCCCGTTCTTCTTCTGCCAGTTTACCAAAAATATCTTTCAGACTGGCATCCTGGGTTTTGTCAAATACCCCCTGGTAAAATTCAGCTGCTTCGACTTCGTTTTCAATAGCCATTTTAAGAATCTCTTTGTATTGGTTTTTATCCATCTCTAAATCCCCTTTCTATAATATTTGCAATCTGTCTTTACCGCAGATTAAAACCCAACAAATTTTTTACTACTCCTCACCAGTTAGAGGTAACACTTTTTCCAGGTGGAAGTAAACTAGATTAATGTCAATATTTTCCGGATTAACATTGGAACGACGAACCAGAGAACGAGCCAGTTCTGTATTACTTTCCTCACGAACTTTTTTTAGATAAAGCCGCTTACCTTTCCATCCACGGCCCTCTTCTATAAAAAGGAAATGAGCATTAGGATTAGATTGTAAATTCTGGTGACTTAACCGTTCTGCCATCAGAAACGCTACTGTATTCTCATCTATTACATATGGTTTGCTGTATACAGCTGCATTTACCCTGCCATTTGCATCAGCGGTCGAGAACACTCCTGTACCCGGTGTGGAGTCGAAGTATTTCTCCAGATTCATTTAACATCGCTCCATTCATTACTATTCTCAAATAGGTTTTTTAAATTACGATTTATTTAATTTCAAATAAATTCAATGTTTCTTCCGTTATATTCTATACCTTTTAAATAGCCAGCTGCAACACTTCATTAACTGCCTTCCAAAAAGACAAATAACTTTGGACACCTAATCATTGCCAAAAATGGTTTGGCGATGATTAGGCCTTTTTCAAGGCACATCGGATAGCGAATTATTTCCTGGTCATTATCAGGACTTTCAATAATTAATACGCCCTCATCTTCCTTGATAGCAACCGTTCGGTCAGGTGCATAAGTTCCTAATGGCAGCGCATAACGGTTACCCTGATTTTTACGCTGCCAAGGTCATAAGAGCGTCTGCGGCAGGAATCGCCGGAATTGCCCTCAATGGTGTTGACCTTTCCATCAGCCACGCTTTCAACGATGCCCACATGGTCACATTCGCCATCCGACTCCCAATCAAAGAAGATGATGTCGCCGGGACGGGGGGTGTAGCCGTTATCCTGCCATTGCCCTCTGTCCTTAAACCACTGGACGCCCGAAGGACACCACGCAAACCTCGGAATGAGCCCTGCGTCAATGTAGCCGCATTGTTCGGCCACCCAGCCGCCTGCCGCAACAGCGGCAATCAGCCCTTTGGCGGCTGCGATTGTGGCTTTTACCATCGCGGTAATCCCCTTGACGGTGGCCTTTCCAGCCTGGGATACGGCTTTCGCGGCGGCACGGGCGGTGCGTTCCGCAGTTCTGTCCGCTTTTGCGGACGCCTGCGCCGTTTTATGTGCGGCTTTTGCGGCCTGCTTCGCAGTTCGCTCAGATGTCTTTACGGATTTTTCGCTGTCTTAATTGTGCCTTTGGCCGTATCCTTGAAGCCCTTTGCTGTGGATTTAATGGGTTTGGCCGATTTCCCCGCCGATTCCGCTGTGCTGCCGATAGATTGGGGTGCTTTTACGCCTTTACTTAAATAGCTGGGGCGAGGAAAACCGCTCCCCAAGGTATTGCCGACAGGCGTATCCGGTATTTTTGCATTGGGCGTAGAGGCCATATCCTGAAAGTCCCTTGGGGCGCTGCCGATGGGCGGCCTTGCGTCCTGCCATAAAAAAACGCCACATTTTCATGTGACGATTGCTTGATATAGTGTTTTTATTCCGTTTGTTCAGGTTCGTTCACCACCGCGCCGTCAAACAGGATTGCCATATAATCGCGTCTGCCGTAAAGCACGCGGCTAATGTAAACGCTATCCGTTTGTGCGCGGTAGAATACGAGATAGTTTCCGCAGACAAGAAAGCGATAATTCGTCTCCGATTTTACGACACCGGACAACAGCGAACCGATAAAGGGGAAATATGCGAGTTTATCTACAGTATCTTGAATTTTGTTCACAGTGTTTAATGCGGCCATCGGACTTTTCAAAGTGTCCGCGATATAATCTCCAATTTCCTCCAAGTCCTGTATAGCAGCGGCAGAGTATCTGATTTTAGCCACTATAACGCTCCTCAAGCCGCTTTCTGACATCATCGGCTTCAATCCATCCGTGTTCCTCGCCGGAACGCTCTCCTTTGTCCAATTCCGATTTCAGCTTCCGCCACGCCAGCATTTTTTCATATTCCCTGTATTCCTCTATATCCATAACCGCATAACGTCCGTGGCCATTCTTTGTTAAAAAGACAGGGGAGCCGATGGCGACGTCGCGTAATACCTTGCCATAATTTCTTAATTCTGATATAGGCTTGATGTTTGGCATATTAAAGCACCTCCATAGATATCATACGCCAAACATTCGTAAAATACAACTGCGAATTTTACTACAAACCCATCATCTCTCGCACGACGCGATCCGCCATTTTGACCATACCCACAAGGACAAGCATATTGAAAATCAGCTCGCCCACATAGCTCCAAACCTGTGTGACCACCGCAGCGTCGGGGTCAACGACGGGTGGGCTTGACGCGAATACCGAGAAGATGACGCAGGCCAGCACGATTCCCGCGCCCTCCAGACAGGCGGCGCTATAACTTTTGATAAACGCCCGTAGTTTTGCAGCAAAATAAATAAAAAACACCTTATTGAGCTCGACAAATCGGGCTGAAATTAAAAAAATTTTGCAATACCATAAACAGGTTCTGATTATACAACATTAAGTTGCCCTGGGAAAAAGCTCTGTAGTCCTTATAAATACGGTACTTACAGAGCTTTTTAATATTGTTCTACTGCAAAACTCAGGTTATATACCTTTTAAATAGCCAGCTGCAACACTTCATTAACTGCCGTCCAATCTTCCCGTAAGGCTTCTGTTCCCATCAGGGTACCTATATGTCCTCCTTCAGTAAGAATTTCCACCACATCCCCGGGAGGTGTGCTTATAAGATTCTTCAGAGCAAATGCCTGGGGAGGCGGGGTAATATGGTCTTTTTTACCTGCCATAATTATAACCGGACAATTAATCTTTCGTAAATCTACCGGTTCTCCATTAATTGAAAAACTTCCCGGTTTGGTAAGATTGTTTTCCTTGAAAATATTTTTAATAACTTCCAGATAAAACTTTCCGGGCAGATATTGCGTATACTCATACCAATTTTCAAAATGAACAAAGCGTTTTTTGGCGTCTTCTTCGCCATCCCTGATCATATTCCACAGACGATAGTATTTATGGATATAGTGTTCTTCAGCCTGCATGGCCTTGAATCCCCAGAGTATATACTTTCCATTCATGCGTCCATTACCGCAGGCAACCAGAAATTCAAAGAATTCCATGGGCAGTTGTGCATTTTCAATAATATCTGAAGGTGCAGCCTGTACATCAACCGGAGCTGCAGCAGTTACCAGAGTGGATATTTTGTCCTGATGCAATGAAGTATAAAGAGCTGCCTGCCATCCGCCCTGACATTGCCCAACCAGATGAATCTTAAATACTCCGGTACGCTCACGCACAACCTCAACTGCCTCATCAGTCAGGCGTATATAATCAGCTAAACCCAAATCTTTAAACTCAGGCGTAGCCGACATCCAATGACATACATACACATCATAGCCATAGCGTTGAAAGACTCTGACCAGGCTCTGGGCAGTTGAATAATCCGCCAGATTGGAATGATGTCCAGCCTGGGGTGGCAGCACCAAAACGGGCCGCTTGGCATCTACTTTTTTGCGACTGGGAAAATGTCTCAGACATAATGTTTGATTACTGTAAATTACATTATTCATCGTGGCCCAGTTAGCAGTAGGATAAAGCGTATCGTTAATAATCTTGTAATATTCACTGGCCTGCTTAAACTTCCTGAAAGAAACACTTTTTGCCTGTAGTTTTTCCAGGCGCTCAACATCCTTATCGTCAATCCATGAGTATTCCCAAAGGTTCATGCAAATCCCCCCATATAATTAATTTGGCTTATTTAAAAATCTATTTTGCCTTCCTGAATTAATCCATAAATCTCCGGAGTTAACGGATAATATCCATTTTTCACCGGATGGAAATAATATAAGGGATCATTTATTAACAATGGTGAATAGTTCTCACTTTTCAACCGTTCCCGGCATTCAGTCAAATAATCTGCTTCATTGTCCGGTTTACATATTCGAATAAACAGCGGTCTGGCATGTTCAGGCATGCGTCGGCCTATATATTCGCTGAACTTCTTCCAGTCCAGCTTTTCACCCTCAATCAATGCAACGGATGCCATACCACATCTGCCTTCCATGCCGGGTATTTTAACCCCATATACATAAGCATCCTCAATTGGGCCAAAGAACTTCATTATTACATCGGCTACCGCATGTGCTGATACGGTTTTGCCTTTCCAGCGGTAAGTGGCCCCCAGACGGTCTGCAAATGAAATATACTCATTTTCATGCAGAGTCATTAAATCCATAGTATTAAAATACTTATCGCCCGGCCTGAATACATTTTCAATTATTTTGGCAGCAGTTGCCTCCGGATCATTAATGTATCCTTCAAAAGGACTGGCTTCGTTAATCTCACATAAATAAAGACCGGTTTCACCTGGCTGACATTTAACGACCCATCCATCTTCATTGTGTACTAATTCTTCAGTTACAAAATTACACTGTACCACTTCGCCCATGCGTAATCCTTCCAGAATAAGATTGCCGCACATGCCTGGTTTTTCTTCGTAATTTAAAGTTCCTCCCATTCCTTCAGTATTACCATAAATCTCTACCAGATTATCCAGTTTAAATCTATTTTTAAAGGGTTCTACCAATATTCCCAACATACCATTGGCCATTACTGTTTTTAAGGTAGTATCACCATCATCGTCTCTGGGGGGAAGATTATAAAGATAACGACACATTTCCCCTACTCCGATGAAATACTCAACATTATATTTGCGTACATCATCCCAAAAATGTTTCAGTGAAAACCGCTGCCTTAAGACCATGGTGCTGGCTGTTACAGCCATACCGGGAAAACACACCCCAAACCCGCTGTTCAAATGCAGTGGAACCACCGTATACTGAACGCTATCCCGGTGCAAATGGCCATAACCCCCAAAAACATGCCCATAGGCCAAAAATCTTTGATTTCTGATGGGGACACATTTTCGCGGACCGGATACACCGGAAGTATATAAATACGCCAGTAAATCATCACTGTTAATCTGTTCTTCAGGGATGAATTCAACATCATTAACAGGCAAAAGCCGGTTCAGGTCTTCGTAGGGGGATTCTATTTCCATATCCAGGCCTTCAGTTTCCACCAGCAGGCGTCCGGGAGAATAAAGTCTGATGCGATCGGCCAAATCTTTATAGAGTGATAAAAACTCATGTCCAATAATAACTGCCCGGGCCTGGACAGTATTTATACTTTTAGCCAGGACCTCTCCCCGAAGTTCACTATTTATTAATGCGGAAATTACTCCCAGTTTGCTTAGCCCGGTAACCGCACAAAGAAATGCCGGTCGATTCGATAATATAACGGCAACTACATCACCCTTGCAAAAACCCTGTTCCCTGAAATAACAGGCATACTTATCGCTAATTTGATTAAATTGTTTGTAGGTTAAAACCTGATCATTATATATTATAGCTGGATGATCGGGCCTTTCCAGAGCATTTTGGGCTATCTGTGCACCCAGAGACCCGGGTTGACCTTTTTTGTGTAATTTTACAAAAGACTGTCTATGGAACAATGCCTGTTCCTCTAAATTCATTAAACTACCTCCAAACTATAACTAAATCTTACCAATAATAATAGCATGGAACAAAGATTTTGGGAAAACAAGAATTCTAAAGACTTGCCAACCATGGATTATTGATAATTTTTACTATGAACTGGAAATTATATTTTTAAAAATAGATTTATTGCCGGGACACGCTGTTTAACGGCCTTTAAAATCAGCCTTGCGGCCTTCCAGGAAAGCATTCATGCCTTCTTTTTGATCTTCAGTAGAAAATAGATAGGCAAACTTTTCTTTTTCCATCATTAATCCGTTATAGATATCTACATCAAAACTGAGATTTATTAATTCCTTGGCTGCCTGAATTGCTACCGGTGGTTTGCGGCATAACTTGCGGGCTAGTTTCATGGTTTCTTCTTTTAAATCCGCCAATGGTACTAAGAAGTTTATCATGCCATACTCCAGGGCTTTTTGTGCGTTTATCATCGTACCTAAAAAAACCAGTTCCTTGGCTTTACCTTCTCCAACCAGGCGGGTTAATCTCTGGGTAGCCCCTCCTCCCGGAACAATGCCCAGATTTATTTCCGGTAATCCAAAAACAGCATTATCAGCTGCAATACGCAGATCACAAACCATGGCCATTTCGCACCCGCCACCTACCGCATAGCCGGCAATGGAAGCAATAGTCGGTTTGCCCAGCGATAAAAGCTCATTCATTCCTTTTTGGACTTTATGAATATACTGGTGTGCGTCAGAGGGGTTATAAGTAACAAAACTCTTGATGTCGGCACCGGCAGCAAAAACATGTTCGTTGCCAGTCAGTACTACTACCCTAACCTTATCATCATTTACTATTATTCGGGTTACTTCGGCCAGGTCAGCCAGAACATCCTCATTAATTGCATTCAGCGCTTCGGGACGATTTAACTGTACTACTGCAATCCCCTCATTTTTCTCATAAACTACAGTTCTCAGCTCCATTTGCTTCCCTCCACTCATAATTTATTATCCGGTTTAAATACAACTCTCCTCCCGCATTTGCGAGGCTCCTGCCTATTGCTCAAAGCCATACATCAGGAAATCGTTAAATCAGGCAAAATCATCTTGTATATTAATATTATGAATTATCAGACAATTTCTAACAAGACCATTTTTCAATAATTAACCCGGTTATTAATAAGTTATTCGGGACTTATTGATTATATAAATGAAAGGATAATATAATTCATCTCGTATAGGCAATATATAAACATGGGATGGTGATTAATTATGCGCAAACTTTTATTTATGCTTATTATTGGAATGCTGATCGCAGGTTTAGTCGGTTGTAATAATCCCCAGGCGGAAATTACATCCAAACCGGGCGATTATTTTCCGCTTGGAGTCAATAATAGGTGGAATTATCTGGGCGAAGGCAATGAGTATGCTTCCTATATCAGGGAAATGCCCTTTGTAAAGAATAATCAGGCCCAAACTTATGTTGATAATGGCGGTACGGTGGCGGCAGAAGTCTTTCAGATAGATGCAGATACTGTAACCAGAACATTCTTTGCCGGCGAAAAATATGAGCAGGAGAACATGCTGGAAGGCGGTTTTACTTCCAATGATCATACCGTAATTATAAAAAGCCCTCTAAACAAGGGTACTGTCTGGAAAAATGACGGGGAAACGCGGGAAATAGTGGCAATTGATGCCCGGGTGAACACACCGGCAGGTGATTTTTCAGATTGTCTGCAAATAAAAATAACCAATCCTGACTCCACCAGTACCGTCTTCGAGTATTATGCCGCCGGAGTCGGAATGGTAAAACGGGAATTCATTGATGGTGATTTTAGTATTACTTCTACTTTGCAGGAATATAATCTGGTTTCAGGACAATGAAGAGTTGGGATCAGATCCGGGGTATTATACGCTATTATCTGAACTTGCCGGAGGCAAGCAACTGATTTAACTATCCAATTATGATTCTTTCCTCAGGAAACCGTATATTAGGTTGTTGGGACTGGTAAGCCATTGCCAATCCAATGGTAACTGGTCCCAATCGTCCAAATATCATCGCCGCCACCAGCATTATCTGACTGATTCCATTCAATTCCGGAGTTATACCCAGGCTAAGCCCCACGGTGCCAGTTGCTGATACAGCTTCAAATAAAACCCGCACAAAATCATGATTTTGTAGAGCAATTAAAATTGTAACCATAAAAACTACCATTGCTGAAACCAAAGCCACTGTAATCGCCCGAAATACATCAGCTGATGACACTCTTCTCCCGGCAAACTCAACTTCCTTGCGCCCCTTAAATACACTTAAAACGGTTAATAGCAACAATAGAAAGGTGGTGACTTTAATACCTCCGGATGTAGAACCCGGCGCTCCGCCTATAAACATTAACCCCATCATCATTATTTGGGTAGGCAGCATGGTAGTTGACATGTCTATAGTAGCAAATCCACAGGTACGGGTTGCAGCCATAAAATAGGAGGCCAATAATTTTTCCGTCCAGGGCAACTGAATCAAGGCATGATTATATTCTACCAGCAGGAATACAATTGCTCCCAAAGCTACCACCAATCCGGTACCAATAAGCACCATTCGGGCATGCAGGCTAAGCTGATGCGTTGCCCGGTAATTAATAACTTCATATATTACCAGAAAACCTAAACTTCCAACAATAAAAAGCAGAGAAATGGTTATATTAACAACCCAATCACCGGTATATCCCTGCAAGCTATTCGCAAATAAATCAATTCCGGCATTATTAAAAGCGGAAACCGAATGAAAAATTCCGTACCAGAGAGATTTCCCCCAGCCCATTTCAGGTATCCAATGAATAAACAGGATTAAGGCCCCTGCCAACTCAATAAAAACGGAAAATCTTAATAAATAACGAAAGATACCGATTATATCCTCCATTGAGCTTTTACTCAACGCATACTGCAATACCAGTTTCTGTTTCAGATTAATATGGTGCCCCAAAAGAATGACAAAAAAAGTGGCAAAAGTCATCACTCCCAGCCCACCTACCTGAATAAGCAACAATATAACCACCTGTCCAAAAATCGACCAGTGCGTCATAGTATTTACAGTTACCAATCCAGTTACACATAATGCGGAAGTAGCAGTAAATAAGGCAGTCATAAAGTCAGAAGAGCCGTTTTTAACAGCTATAGGCAAGTATAACAGCAGTGAACCTGTCAGCAGCAGAATAATAAATGAAATTATCAGCACCTTTGGTGGTGAAACATTACTAGTGTTCATAAGTTAACTAATCCATTTCATGGAGTTTTTCCAACTGTCTGGTGGGACCCAGAGCAACTATAATATCACCGGCTTTTATTCGGTAGTCTGCCTGAGGAGATACAACAATTTCGGAACCGCTGCGTACCGCCAGAATAGTAATATCCATCCTTTGCCGCAGGGCTTTTTCTTCCAGGGATTTGCCCACAAAAGATAGCGGGGCAGTTCGTTCAGAAATTCCGTGGTCAGATGACAACTCAATATATTCAATAATACTGGTTGATACCAGGTTACGGGCCAGACGGATTGCCATATCCCGTTCCGGATACAGCACCATATTAATCCCCATCTTTTCCAGCACCTTGCCATGCATGGTATTATGGGCTTTGGCGATAATTTTTTTAACTCCTATTTCTTTCAATGTAATACTGGTTAAAATATTTGCTTCCACATCTCCGCCAATAGCCACAACTACGGCATCAAAATTAACTATATCCAGAGCTTTAAGCACTTTTTCATCCATGGCATCAGCCTGAACTGCCTGAGTAGCAACGCTGGCAATATCATCTACACGGTTTTCATCTGTATCAATTGCCAATACCTCGTGGCCCAGCCTGACCAGTTCAGAAATAAGGCTTTCGCCAAAACGACCTATTCCAATTACAGCAAACTGCTTTTTCCTCAACTTTTACACCTCCCAGGAAATTAATGGACACAGATTACACAGCTACATTAATTGTGTTCATACCCAAAGGGTTGAACACTCAGTAGTCCCCGTCAGGGGGATTTTTATGGATTTTCACTGATTTCTTTTTAATTAATAATTATGTCAGGTTTATTTATGGTGAGTTTCTAATTTATAAGAAATTTTTATAAATTTAACCTAAATAAATCTTATTGTTTTAAATCAAATAATAAAATTCTCTTCCGGTTAGGTGTTATTTTAAAGATTACTGATGTATTTTAACTCAGCGGATTATAGACACAATTCTGCATTATAATAATTAATTTTTCCACACTTATAATTCAATTAAATATCTGTGATAATCTTTTTTAAATCTGTGTTTATCTGCGTCAAATAAATTCAAGGACCACCTGGGCTTCATGCCCTATCGCGCCATGAGAACCGTTCCCAAAAATGATCTGGTACGCTCCTGAGCTGGATTTAGCAATACTTCTTCGGCAGTTCCCTGTTCTACAATTAACCCGTCATCCATGAAAATTACCCGATTGGCTACTTCCCGGGCAAAGCCAATTTCATGTGTAACCACAATCATGGTCATATGCTCCAAAGCCAAATCACGCATAACATGCAATACCTCACCGGTTAATTCCGGATCCAGGGCTGAGGTAGGCTCATCGAAACACATGATGGACGGATTAAGCGTCAGGGCTCGGGCAATAGCCACCCGTTGCTGTTGACCTCCCGAAAGCTCAAAAGGATAATTATCAGCCTTGAAAGACAGGCCTACTTTATCCAATAACTCACGGGCAATTTTTTCCGCTTCCGTTTTATCCATACCGTTTACCAGCACCGGTGCCAGCATAAGGTTTTCCAGTACGGATTTATGCGGAAAAAGATTAAAATTCTGGAACACCATACCCATTTTACGCCGCATGCGTTCAATATCTTTCTCATCACTATATACTGCCCAACCTTTAGGACCGTTATCAACCATGGTCTCACCTTCAATTTCAATACAACCCTGATCAATTTTTTCCAGACGGTTCAAACAACGCAAAAGCGTACTTTTCCCAGAACCGGACGGTCCTATAATAGCGATAACTTCACCCTTTTCCACCTGCAGGGAAACTCCTTTTAATACCTTCAGGTGGCCAAACTTCTTATGAATATCGGTTGCCTGCAACATAGCCATAGTTTCTGTCGCTCCTAACGATAATAATCCAGTTTTGATTCCAGCCATTTAAAAAATTGCTGTACAATAGCAGTCATGAGCAGATAAAATACTGCCGCAATAGCAAACGGGATTAAATTTTCATCCCGTACCGCGTGAATTCTGGCCGCCCGTGATAATTCACTCATGGCAATTATATATACCAGAGCCGTGTCTTTGACCAGATTAATAACTTCATTGCCAATCGGAGGCATAACCCGTTTGAATACCTGAGGCAGAACTATCTTGCTCATAGTCTGTTTACGGTTTAAACCCAGAACATCAGCAGCTTCATATTGACCCTTGTCAATTGACTGAATACCGGAACGAAATATTTCCGCCAGATAAGCTGCATAATTTAATACAAAGGCCACATATACAGCCATTTCGCGTTCCAATCGGATGCCTACTGCCATCAGACCAAAATACCAGAATAACAACTGCAGCAATAAGGGGGTGCCTCGAAACAACCATACATACAGTTCCATAAACCAGGCCAGCGGTTTAAAAGCTGACAGGCGGGCAATACCCATTATTACACCCAGCGGCAGAGCAAATATCAGAACTATAAAAAATATTTGCAGTGTAACCGTCCATCCCTTAAGCATGGATGGCATCAGAGTTAAAACATAATCCATATAAATCCCCTTTTAAATACAGGTGTAACGGATAAAGACAGACTAACTACAAACAGTGTTAGCCTGTCCAAATCAATTCTATCAAACTGTAATGGATATGCCTATTTCTTTATAATATCTTCCCCAAACCATTTTTGGGAAATTTCTGCGGCTTTTCCATCAGCCTTCATAGCCTTTAAAGCCTTTTCCAGCTCAGCATGGAAAGTCTTGTCACCTAATCTCAGGCCTACGCCAAAATCCTCAACCTCGAAATTTTCTTCCAGAACCCGATATTCATTGGGATGTTTGGCAATATAATAACGGCCCACCACCTCGTCAACAACTACGGCCTGCAGTCCGCCGCCTTTAAGGTCACGCAGGGCCAGATCATTGGTATCAAATTCCAGCATTTTATCTTTGATAAGTTCATAAGTAGCCTTGTCCGCTTCTACGGCTTCAACTGCACTGCTGGCCGCCTGAATACCAATCTTTTTACCGGCCAGATCAGCTTTGGTCTTTATGTCGGAGTCAGGTAATACTACTATTATTTGACGATCCTGAATATAGGGGTCAGTAAATAGCATCTGTTTTTTTCTTTCTTCAGTAATAGTTAATCCGTTCCAGATTACATCAATATTGCCGCTATCCAGTTCCGCCTCCTTGGCATCCCAGGATATTGGCTGGAATTTCACCTCTACACCCATTCTTTGGGCAGCTTCTTTGGCCAGATCAATATCAAAGCCCACTATATCGTTTTTCTCATCACGGAATCCCATAGGCGGAAAAGCATCATCCAAACCAACTACAAAATAACCCTTATCCTGAATCTCCTGCCAGGATGTATCCGTCCCGGCAGGCTGCTGATTCTTGTTCCCCTTATCAGCATTGGAACCACATCCGCTCAAAAATAGTCCCAGGGCCAGACACAACGCTAAAATTAATGCCAGCTTTCTTTTCAACTCATCACGACCTCCTTATATATAATTCGACAATATTATTGTAATTTAGTCGGCTAAACTAGTAAAGACCCAAACCATTATATCAGGTGTCAAGGGGGGGTGTCAAGGGGACGGTTCTTTTGACACCTTTTTTAATAGTCTGAGAGGTGTCAAAAGAACCGTCCCCTTGACACCCTCGCGGTAAAATCAAATGTGCCATACAAATAGGGTTTAAGGTAATCGGTCATAATTTTAAACAGATATGTAGAGTTTTAACCAACCAGATCAAAAAACCAAAGTCAAAAGCAAAGGGGTTATTGTGCCCAAATCCAAGTTAAAAGGATGGAAATGATATTTATGGTACTAAGATCGGGCTAATTTGATCTAAAAAATCAATCTGCCAAGGAAAATCTGTTATCAAACATACTGAAAAATTTTACCAAAAGATTGAGCTGAGGAAAAACAGTCCTTTTTGGCACTGACATCATTATTTTTTGCTGTATTTGATAGTCTAAGAGGAAGAAATTATATTGACTCCTTTTTAATCTGATTTAAGTTCCACACTAGTAACTATATCGTCTTCAAAAGTTATGACCAAGTGATATGCATCCGTATTTAAGAAGGGAACCCCAATGTAATATACAAAACTATTGTCTTCCTTGAAATACTCATCATCACTTTTCCCAAGCAGAGAAATTACTTCATCGGTCGACATTCCGACCAGCTCATATTTCTGCATTAGACTATCATAAATCTTTAGTCGGCTGTCTCCATTTCGATTAATCCACTTATCAGTATTGAAAGTATGCGATGCTTTATAATACACGCCGCCAAACACAATTACTAATATTAAGATGATTAAAAAAGCATTTCCAGTTTTATTTCTCAAAATGAAATCAGTCCTTTCATTTTTTTATATATAACCATATTATACCAGAAATGATTATTAAACTGGAATTTTCACATCTATAGATAATAGATATAGATAGGAATTTATAGATAATAGATAGGAATTTGCCTTTTTTCCCTTCTCAGTATATCACTAGATAATATTGTAATGCTATCATTATTGGTACAATATTACCTACGATATTATCATTTGCATAAAATAAACCGTTACTTTACTATAGTAGTTTTATATGAAATCTAACTTGATCATTGCATCAGATGGAACTGACCGGCAGACCCTTATCCCAAACCTGGGCATGAGTAAATAGGGTGTCAAGGGGGGTGTCAAGGGGACGGTTCTTTTGACACCTCTCAGCCTATTAAAAAAAGGTGTCAAAAGAACCGTCCCCTTGACACCCCTCAAAAGAACCGTCCCCTTGACACCCCCCCTGCTTCCTATGCTCTATACCGGATAATATTTATTATCCTCGCAAAGTACTCTGCCCAGGCGTTCCAATCTCTGCAGGTGTTTCCAATCCATTACACATTCATGCAAAAAGAAAATTTCCCGCGGTGCAGGAAATTTGCCGCCAAAAGTAATTGCTTCGCCCGCTATTTCTTCAATCGTATGTTTACCGGCTTTTATTAATTTCAGTATTTTTTCTTCGCGCAGAAATAATTCATCGCGATAAACTGCCAGTCGTTGGGCTATTTTATCCTTTACTACTGTACTCCCGTGTCCGGCTACCAATATATCTGGATTCAGCTGGCGAATCTTTTCTATGGACACAATAAATTCATCTATATCACTGTCAATCATGGCATAAAAAGGTTTCATATCAGGGTGAATATCAGCCGTAAATATAAAACCCTCCCGGGGAAAAACAAAGCCGCAATGCCCGCTGGTATGTCCGGGTAAATGCATTACCTGTATTTCTATATTACCGGTTGAAATAACCTGACCATCGGTTAATTCACCATCTGCTGCCCGGGAATGAAATTTTACTGCTTCCAGATAAAAATCTTTCAGGGGATTACCCGGAAAATGGTCAAATCCATAATCATGCAGATAAGTTTCACCTGACACCACCCGCTGATGTTCAAATGGATGCAGCAAAACCTGAGCTGAGGGGAAACAGTAGTTACGGGAACAATGGTCGGTATGAGCATGACTGTTGATAATTATATCAACAGGCTGATTTTCAAGATGTATCATTTCCTCGTCCGGTGGGCTGGAATCTATCAGGCAATTAATTTCGTCTTCAATAAACAGACAGCTGCAATAAGGAATTTTATACTTTCCGTTGGTTAATAGTTTAATGCGCTTAAATAATTGTTGCATATTCTCTTCCCCTCCCCCAACATTATAAAGGTGTCAATGGGTGTCAAGGGGACGGTTCGAGACTGCTGAAAAAGCCCTTTTTCACGTGTCATTCTGAGCGCTAGCGAAGAATCTCATTGGCTCAATCCCAATATTTCGGCCTTAAAAGAGATCCTTCGTCGCCTGCCGCTCCTCAGGATGACATTCATGGTACTTTTTCAGTGATCCCGGACGGTTCTTTTGACACCTTTTTAATAGGCTGAGAGGTGTCAAGAGAACCGTCCCCTTGACACGCTCCCATTAATCAAGCCTTTTTTGCAGGTCAGGATTGACCATGTCCCCAAGCTGCTTAAAGGGAATTTTGAACTCCGGTATCCCAAAAGCATAGGGGGCAATATCATACAACTGAAAATAAATGGTTATGCCGCCGGGCTGCAATGTAAAAGACTGGTCTTCTTTAATTCCCTGAAAGCCCATTTCCGGTTCAAAATAGTTTTCCGGATTTTTAGCTATTTCAGCCTTAATAGCCTTATTAATAGCATCCTTATAATTACTTCCCGGTTTAAAAACATCTGCCAGTTTAATATCAGAACCAGTTTTCAAGTCTGTATTATAGGGCGTACGGTAAGTTATGCCATGGGCTCCACCGGTATACTCATACTGATCAATATAAAGACTTAACAGTCCGTGATTATTGTAAGTGACCTTATAATCGCTGGCTAATGCGTAGGGATGAAGTTCAAAATTATTTTGTGCTGCTTCTTTCTTCATTTCTTCCCGTTCAGCAAGCATTTCCGGCTGACGCTGTTTAAAAGGAGCCCGGAAACGATAGTTGAGACTCTGTTGCAGCGTCTGGTCTTTCAGGTCTTTAAGAGACGGCAGCTTTAATGTTAGTTCCAAATTATCCTTTGAATCTTTAGTTTCCTCCGTACTGATCGTCACCGGCAACTCCTGCAGCGATGCAGAAGAGTTTCCGTTACATCCCAGGCAGGTCACTGCAAAAACTATTAATAACAGCAGAATAGTAATACTGCTAACCTTTCTCATTAATAATCCTCCTTTGATGCTTTCTGCTACACTTATACGCTAATCATAGCATTTCCTTACCATGCAGAAAACAGTAATCCCAAGAAGTTTACGAGGAAAAATGGATCATTAATGTCATCCTGAGGAGCTGCAGACGATGAAGTATCTCTTTTAAGGCCGTAATACCGGGATTAAGCCAACGAGATTCTTCACTATCGTTCAGAATGACACCTAAAAAGGACTTTTTAAGCGCTCTCGAGCTTTCAGCTTCGCAATAATAAAACAGCAAAAGTGTCCCCCTGTTTCCCAAAAATGAATACAATCTATATAGGCCCTTAGCTATTCACAACCTTTTATAAAAGGTCTATAATTCTTTTGAAGATTTGATTTTTTACGGCTATAAAAATGAGGAGGAAACAGAAAAGATGAGTGTTATGACCTACAACCCCTATGAAAACGCCCAGGCTCAATTTGACCGGGTAGCTGACATTATCAGGCTTGATGATGCTACGCGGGAACTGTTGCGGCAACCCATGCGGGAATACCATTTCCTGATTCCGGTCAGAATGGATGATGGCAGCACCAGAGTCTTCAAAGGATTCAGGATTCAGCATAATGATGCCCGTGGTCCGGCCAAAGGCGGTATCCGTTTTCATCCCCACGAAACTGCTGATACGGTTCGTGCTCTGGCGATGTGGATGACATGGAAATGTTCAGCAGTTGATATCCCTCTGGGGGGTGGTAAAGGGGGTATAATTTGTGACCCGCGCAATATGAGTGATGGTGAACAGGAACGCTTATGCCGCGGATGGGTCAGACAGATTGTGAGGAATGTGGGTCCCAATGCTGATGTGCCTGCTCCGGATGTGATGAGCAAACCTAAACACATGCTGTGGATGCTGGATGAATATGAAACCATAACCGGCGGACGTTATCCCGGCTTTATCACCGGAAAGCCGGTAGGAATGGGCGGATCGCTGGGTAGGACTGAAGCTACCGGTTATGGTGTAATATATACGCTGCGGGAAGCTCTGAAAGACAAAGGTTTAAAACCGGCAGATACCGTAGCCAGTATACAGGGATTTGGAAATGTTGCTCAATATGCGGCCCGTTTATTCATTGAACTGGGTGGAACGGTTGTGTCTGTATCTTGCTGGGATAATGTTGATCGTAAAGCCTATACCTTCAGAAAAAAAGAGGGCATAGCTGTTGACGAATTGATGGGAGCAACTGATAGTTTTGGCAGCATTGCTAAAAATAAAGCCCGCGATATTGGCTATGAAGTTCTGGATGCTGAAGCCTGGATGGAACAGGAGGTAGATGTATTAATTCCCTCCGCCCTGGAAAACCAGATTACCCCGGCTAATTTTAATAAAATCAGCCCGCGGGTTAAAATGATTGTGGAGGGAGCCAATGGCCCTACTACTCCCGATGCAGATGAATTAATCAAACAAAAAGGTATATATATTATTCCTGATTTCCTGGCTAATGCCGGCGGTGTTACCTGCAGCTATTTTGAGCAGGTACAGTGCAACATGAATTACTTCTGGGAAAAAGATGAGGTTCTGGAAAAGTTGGATACCAAAATGACTAATGCCTTTCATGCAGTAAATAATCTGGCTAAAACAGATGGTCTCTATATGCGTGATGCTGCTTATGTTATAGCTATAAACCGGGTCGCTGAAGCCGTTAAAAAACGTGGCTGGGTATAAAAATAAATTAAGCATTATATTTTTACAGGCTTCACCCGCTATTAAAGAAGAATTATCTATCCCCGCGGAAACTATAAAGTTTCCGCGGGGCTTTTTTCTGCAACACTTTTTTAAAACAGGAGCATTTAATTTTCCAATCTCAGCTTTGGTGCAGTTAAAGATTGCTTTTATTGCTCCTGCTGGCTTTCTACAGTAATATTAGCTGCCCCATCCATCGGGAGGTCAATTATGCGGGCTATAATACAGTTGTCATAAAGCCATGCCAAACATTAGTATTAATAGTAGAGAATTTCACAGGAGGAGAAGAGTTTTGAAAATCGGCGTGGATATTGACAACACTATTACCTATACTACGGAAATGATTATGCAATATGCAACTTTATACGGTCAGGAAAACCAGTTGAATATAATACCTGATCTTAACCATTACTATATTGAGGATGCCCTGGGCTGGGATAAGGAACATGCCAATAAATTTCTGCTCGCCTATCTGGGAGACATATACCGTAATATAAAACCCAAGGAACAGGCAGTGGAAGTATTGCAGGAACTAAAAAAGGACCATGAATTAGTGCTGATTACTTCCCGTAATCTAATGTTTCCGCAAGTACAGGAGGCTACTTCCGGTTGGCTGACCAGTTACGGTATCGAATACGACCATCTGGTTCTGAATACTACTGACAATATGCATTTTTTCAGCAAATTGGATGTGTGTCTCAAGTATGGAGTGGATGTAATGATTGAAGATCACCATGAACTGGCAGCAGAAATTAGTGAGGTATTACCGGTAATTTTGTTTGATTATCCTTATAACCGGCATCTGGTATCTGATAACATAGTTCGCGTAAATAACTGGAATGAAATCAAAATCTGGATAAGCAATTTCCCTGGTAAAAAGTAAAATTATCCTGCAATAGTATTCCAGATGTCAGCTATAAATGTAGGGAATTTAAACCTGACTGTTCCTGACGGTAACTAAAATATTGAGAGTTTAGCATAATTAACTTTTCTTTAATTATCATACTAACTTCTAAAATGTCATCCTGAGCGTTAGCGAAGGATCTACGGTATTTATGAGACTCTTCGCTATCGCTCAGAGTGACAGTATTGAAGGAATTTTGCAAAATTCTCAATTAATAATTACCGTCAGTTACAGTCAGGTTTAAAGAAATTCTTTAGAGGTGTCCCTGATAATTCCGTTTCAATTTATTCAGGTTCAACCCAATCCAAAGCAGCACTCAGTAATAACCGCCCCAGACGGTTATTCTTCAAACTGCTTCCGCCAGTAGTTAAACCGGCCAGAAAGGCCAAAATAATTGTGGCATAAAGACCATTTGGTGAAGAATCCTCTTCATGAACCGGCTGTTTGGAGACTGACATCAGCAATGCTTCTTTGGCATCAGCTACGCGTTTTTGACCAGCTGTTGGGCGCGCCACAGGCAGACACCTCCTATAAGCAAAGCACTCAGGGAACTGACCAAAGCCGCCAGCCCGGGTGACATCCAGATTTGCAGAATCAAATATATGGCTCCAAGGAGAAAACCTGCTGCTATCAGCAACATCAAGCCTCCCACCAGCAGCAATACTACTGCATAGGCCAATCGAAATAAATTCTCCTGCCATAAAGCTATTTCAGCTTCAAGCAATTCCATCAGGCTGATAATTATATTGGTAATTCTATCTGCTACCACTATTTCCGCTCCATCAAACGAGCCACCAGCAGACCAATTCCAAAAGCGGCCAGAATACTGACCAGTGGTTTCTCTTCTATTTTCTTCTCACCGGTTTCAATTATATTTTTGGAATAGTCACCCGCTTTTTCAATAGGTTGTTTGGCTTTTTCCAGAGAGGAACGCAGCATTTCCTCTACTTGATTAATTAAGCGTCCGCCAAAATCCTTTAGGTCCTGTTGACCGCTTTGTCCGGTTCTGGCCAGTTGTTCTTTCAATTCCTGTATTTCCAGTTTTAATTCCTGCACTTCTCTTTCAAAGTTTTCACTCATATATTTACCCTCCCTGCTATATATTTACTATCATTTTATCACGAATTAATGCATATATTGTAAATCAATCGTTAAGACTGTCTTAATTACCGATTAGTGAATTTTTTGCTTCCGGCAGGGATTAATTTCCTGTTACTGTACGCTATTTTGAGGTTAAACTAAACCAATAGTCAGGAGGAATGTATATGCATGACCAGCACATGGATTTTTACCAGGGTTTGAGAAATCGAGTTGTTCAATGGGCAAACTCGGGAGAAGCGCAGGATAATAAATGGACTGAATATATATTAATTGTCCCGGATTTGTTTCATTTATTATGGAAATTGACGCTTGACCCTGAAGTCCCGCGTAAGACTAAAATCAAACTGGGGATAGCCCTGGCATATTTTATCAGTCCGATCGATTTTATTCCCGAGGGTATTCTGGGGCCCCTGGGTTATACTGATGATCTGGTCATTACCGCCCTGGTGCTAAATATGATGATTAACGAAACTGACCCTTATCTGGTGCACAAACACTGGGCAGGAGAACACGATATTCTTATCCTGGTTAAACGCATTATCGAAACTGCTGACCAGATGATCGGAAGAGGATTGGTAAATAAAATAAAAGTCCTGCTTAAATTATCCGGCAGATAATATATTGTTTGCGTTCCAAAACCATAATATTAAGGCAGGCAGGTTTGTTATAATAGTTTTAGCATTTACCGGATAGAAAAAGGTGAAGCTTTAAATGAGAGATAAGCTATCTGTAAACAAAAACTATTTGATGTTGATTGCCGGCCTGGTGTGGGTTTTAGCGGGATGCATGGTAATGAGCATAGGAATACCGCTTTTAGTAAGACTGACCCCTGATAATAACTGGCTGGCACTTTTGGCCATCATCGTCTTTCTGGTGTTTTATTTTCTCATCTTTGTAAAGCTGGTTAATAAACATGTCGATCGTATCAGGAATAAGCCGGTTGCCAAAATGCCTTTTTGGTATTTTTTTGATTTGCCGTCGTATATAATAATGCTGGTAATGATCAGCGGAGGGATTATCCTGAGGGTAGAACACCTGATACCGGAATTGTTAATCGCCTTCTTTTACAGCGGTCTTGGCTTCGCGCTTTTTGCCTGTGGTACCCGTTTCCTGAATGCCTTTTTCCGTAAAAAAGTTCTCGCCGGATAATAAAAGCATCTTTTATCCACCAACGATAATAAACAGGGAACCATGATTAAATCTTGATAATTGCACTTTCCTCTTCGATTTGTCAGCAGGCAATTGGTTTTGGAGTGGGGTGGGTAAAATATCCCGACGCGCCAGATAGTATTACATCATAGCTGACCAACCTTATTTAAAGCATTTTGGATGCTGTTAATATCTAATTGCTGCTGTTCATACAAGGAGATGAAATTATTTTTCCCTGCGATTTTTGCAGCTGATTCACCTTGGCTCATGCCGTCAAAATATACCGAAGCATAGTCGTCTTCCATGGGAGATAGTGCAATATAACCTGAATACAGACCCAGCATAAACCCGATAATCAGAGTAATACCAAAAGGTTTCAGCCACGAAGTTTTTTCCCCTGGGATTAAATCTTTTGCCGGCATAATCTTTACCTCCATATTTCCTGCAGGTTTTCCCTGGTTAACTGACCACTTTGCTCTAATCTGAGCATTTCCTCCAAACCATTCTTCATAGTTTGGCGGTAACCATCCTCATAACCCATTTGCCGCCAGTAACCCGCTTCATTATTATAACGATACTCAGTGAGATATTGCCCGCCAATAATAAAACCCGAAATAAATCCAGTCAGCAAACCCACAGTAATCAGAAATATTTTGAACCATATATGTTTAGCTGATTTTTTTAATTGGGTTTCCGCCATTATCTATTGCTCCTTTTGAAGAAACAGTCTTAATCTTAATTATATGAACATAATCAAATTCTGCCAGTCAAATCTTTAGACACAAGGGCACCCTCCGAGACTGCTGAAAAAGTACCATAAATGTCATCCTGAGGAGCTGCAGGCAACGAAGGATCTCTTTTCAAGACCATAATATCGGGATTCAGCTAACGAGATTCCCCCCCTAAGGGACTTCACGGGTACCACCGATACGCCCTGTCGGGTGTAATTACCCGGCACTCAGCCCGATGATGAACTGGGTTAATGTTAAATTAATTACTCTAAGTGCCGGGCCGCTATTAAGGTTCTCAAAATGACACGTAAAAAAGGACTTTTTCAGCGGTTTCTAACCATCCCGTTGTGTCTGGCCCATAAAAAAACCTCTTCAAGCTAATCCTGAAGAGGTCTTAATATATTGTTAGGCTGGAGCAGCGACAGGCATCATGTATATGATTATATATCACTTTTTATTGTCCTCCCTTTTTAAGCACTGGGCATGAAAATATCTTTCTTCAAAAGTAACATAATCCTTATTACCGATTATGGACTTGCATATCTTGCACTGGGAAACTGCAACGTTCCTATTTCTTTCGTTTTGACATTGCTTTTCATATCTGGTCATAGCAGCGGTCATGAACACCACTCCTTTCTATTTGCCAACGATATTCAAGGCACTGTAATAGTTCATAAAACTGAACCTGAAACGCTTGTCGTTACTCCAGCCTGTTTCCTTATTCAATTAAGTTCGTTTGTATACATTATACCGTATGCTAAAAAATAATTCCAGCCCGGAATATAAGAACAAAATTGCCAATATCACCGGGAATGTGTGATATTGGCAAAGTCAATCCAAATTCAAATGTTACTTCAATTTTACTCAGTATTATCTGATTTTAGAAAGTAATTCCACCAGCTTCGCATCGCCTGTTTCCTCCAAATCATAACGCACCCGCACAGCTGGTTTATCAATCTTCATTATCCGGCGTAAGTCAATTGGAGTACCGATAACTACTACTTCCGCCGGAGAATCATTAATGGTTTTTTCCAGTTCCTCAATCTGGGTCTGACCATATCCCATCGCCGGAAGCAAATTGGACAAATGATTGTATTTATTAAAGGTTGTTTTGATGCTTCCCACTGCATATGGACGGGCGTCAATCAGTTCAGCTCCTAGTTTTTGTGATATTATTACCCCGGCTCCATAAGCCATATCTCCATGAGTCAGAGTAGGCCCATCTTCAACTACCAGTACTTTTTTACCCTTGATGGCTTCCGGATCTTCAACGGTAATAGGGGAATTGGCCATAATAATAGCTGCGGCAGGATTATTGTCCATAATGGCTTTCTTTACCGTCTCAACCTTGGCCGGATCAGCTGAATCAATCTTATTAATTATAGCAATGTCTGCCATACGCAGATTGGTTTCACCCGGATGGAAACTGGTTTCATGTCCTGCCCGGTGCGGGTCAACTACTACAATGTGAATATCTGATTCGTAAAAGGGCAAATCATTATTGCCACCATCCCACAGAATCACATCAGCTTCTTCCTCAGCCTGGCGCAAAATAACTTCATAGTCAACGCCGGCATAAACTACCATACCGATGTCAATATGCGGTTCAAATTCTTCCCGTTCCTCTATAGTACATTTAAATTTATCCAAATCCTCATAAGAAGCAAACCGCATGCAAATCTGCTCTTCCAGATTACCATAGGGCATCGGATGACGAATAACTGCAACTTTTTTACCGGCATTAGTCAGTAATTCAGCTACATAACGGGTAGTCTGGCTTTTACCGCTGCCGGTTCTGACTGCAGTTACAGCAACTACCGGTTTTTTTGATTTAAGCATTGTCGTATTTGGTCCCATAAGCCTGAAGTCAGCACCAGCGGCCAGTACCAGCGCTCCCTTATGCATTACATATTCGTTGGAAACATCACTATAGGCAAATACTACCTGATCAACCTCAAATTTTTTTATTAATTCAGGCAGCTCCTGTTCAGCGAAAATAGGTATACCCTGCGGATAAGCCGGACCGGATAACCCCGGTGGGTATAATCTGCCTTCAATATCTGGAATCTGGGCAGCTGTAAAGGCTACCACTTCATAAGCCGGATTGTTACGGAAATAAGTATTGAAATTATGAAAATCCCTTCCGGCTGCGCCCATAATAATTACACGATCTGCTTTCATTTTATCTATACCACCTCTCCAATTTCTGGCCCTTGATTAGTTTAATACTATAATTCTCAGTTGACCATATTTTTTTTACATGAATTCTGTGTACTTGTATTCTATTCTTTCCTAAATCATAGAAAATATATTTATGTCCTCACGCAAATGCCAGCCGCGGGCAGTATAAAAAGATTGAGCCGCTGAATTATCGCGAAATACCAGCAGGTGAATCTTACCTGCCCCCTCATGCTTAAGTGCCTGAACAACATTTTCCAGCAGTAAGGTCCCGTAACCATTACGCTGATAATTCTGTCTGACCGCCAGATGATAAACATAACCCCGGCGACCGTCAAAACCTCCCAGTACCGTTCCAATAATCTGTCTATTCTTTCTTAACACCAGACAGGTATGCGGATTTCTCTCCATAAAACCAGTTATGGCCGCCTTATCATCACCCGGTCCCAATCCCAACCCGGGAAGGGATGCCCATAACTCCCTCATCATTTCAATATCGTTTATTGCAGCAATATCTATAATACAGTTATCAGCCAAGCATTTCATCCTCCAGTATATATTTGAATATTTTCTATTATACTATAGAGCCTTATACAACATCGAGAACCGTCCGAGATCACTGAAAAAGTACCTTAAATGTCATGCTGAGGAGCTGCAGGCGATGAAGCATCTCTTTTAAAGGCCGTAATATTGGGATATAGCCAACGAGATTCTTCGCTAGCGCTCAGAATGACACATAAAAAAGGACTTTTTCAGTAGTCTTAAACCGTCCTCTTGACCCCCCCTGGTTACCTGCTTAAACTCTAAAATAATAAAATAAGTCAGGTTTAAAAGTTGATAATTAGTTTCTCAACAATCAAACCTGACTTGATCTGTTTTATAATAGCCCGTCAGTGAGGAAAGAAACTTTCCCCCTGTCTTAAATTTCTGTATTAAATAAACTTGGCAGTATAATCACTCTTGAAATGTTCCAGGGTGGTTAATACCGGAGCCGGGGCTGCCTGACCCAATCCACACAGACAAGCTGTGGACATAACCGTACCCAGACGTTCCATTCTGGCCATTTCATCAGAATTACCCTGGCCAGCTTTGAAACGTGCCACCATTTCATGCATGCGCTTGGTACCCTCACGGCAGGGTGTACACTTTCCGCAGGACTCATGTTCAAAGAATTTGGCGATTTTCTCAACTACATCCACCATATCTCTGGTTTCATCCATGACAAAAACTGCTCCTGAACCAAGAGTAGCACCAATGGCTCCCATAGAATTGAAATCTATTGGAGTATCCAGTAATGATTCGGGAATAAATCCTCCCGAGGTACCACCAATCTGAACGGCCTTGAATTTCTTGCCACCGGCCATGCCGCCACCGAAATCAAATATTACCTCACGAATAGTCGTATTGGTAGGTACTTCGATTACCGTACGGTTATTAATATCACCGGTTAAGGTCAAGACTTTGGTGCCTGGATAAGCAGAAGCTCCAATTCCCGCATACCATGCAGCACCTTTTTCAATAATAGCCGGTAAATTGGCGAAGGTTTCAACGTTGTTTACTATAGTCGGTTTGCCCCATAATCCTATTACCGGTGGGAACGGTGGTTTAAAACGAGGCTCACCCCGACTGCCTTCGATAGATTCGATTAAAGCACTTTCTTCACCACATACATAGGCACCGGCGCCCATACGAACTTCGATATCAAAATCGCCCAGTACGCCTTTGGCCTTAGCCTGATCAATAGCCTTATTCAATATCTCAACTACATAGGGGTATTCTCCACGGCAGTAGATATATCCCTTATTGGAACCTATGGCATAACCACAGATAGCCATACCTTCCAGCAGACTTTGCGGGTCATACTCCATAATAATGCGGTCTTTGTATGTGCCTGGTTCTCCTTCGTCAGCATTACAGACTACATACTTCTGATCAGCCTTGGTATTATAGGAAAAACCCCATTTGGTACCGGTATTAAATCCAGCTCCGCCACGACCACGCAAACCTGATTTTTTTACTTCTTCAATCAGATCCGGCTGGCTCATGGAGCGAGCTTTTTCCAATGATTTATAACCACCGGCATTTATATAATCATCAATGTTCAATGGATCAATTTTACCGTAGTTGCGCAGAACAATGCGCATTTCTTCAGCCATTTTTTTCCCTCCTTTCTGACTTATTTACATCCCTGCAGAATTTCCGGTATCGTTTTTGCCGATACATTTACATGAGGGGTACTATTAATGGTAATAACCGGAGTACCCTGACACTGGCCTACACATTCGCAAAACTCCAGTGTGAACTTTCCATCAGCAGTAGTTTCCCCCATCCTGATTTTCAATTCGGATTCGAGGGCAGACACTACTTCTGCAGCACCAGCTACATGACAAGGTGCACTTTCACATATACGAATTATATAGCGACCACGCGGCCCTACCTTAAAATAAGAGTAAAAAGTAGCTACCCCATAAGCTCTGGCCGGAGAAACATCAAATATTTCCGCTGCAACCGCAATAGCATCTTCAGGGATATAATTATATTCTCTTTGCAGAGCATGATAAGCTTCAATAAGTCCACCAGGTTTATCTTTATATGCACTTATAATATTCTTATAATCTGACATCTGACTTTGTCACCTCCCGTAACGCTACATGCGTATATTTTCATATTCATTAATTACCTGCCATTAAATAATCAGAACCGGGGGATAACAATATAACTGAAACCTCTTCTCCCGCTTCTACTGGCGGAGTACCCGCCGGCAGGTCTATAAAAGCATTGCATCCTAACAAAGAACGAAGCATGCTGGGCTTCTGTCCAGGCAAAACCTCAACTTCCCAACCATTCTCCGTACAATAGGCTCGCCCACGAACCATACGCCTGGAACCGCTTTTTTTGGAATAACCGGTTATACAACGAGCCTTTATGCGTTGATAATTACTGTTCTGCCCCAATAAATTCTGAATTACCGGAGTGACCAGCATATTATAGTTTACCGCACAGGCTGCGGGATTTCCTGATAAAGACATCAGTAAACAATGGTCAGCAATTCCAGCTGCGGAATGACTTCCCGGTTGCATTTTAACTTCCCGGAAAAGCACTCTGGCATTTAAAGCCTTCATTACGGCTTCAGCTTCATTTTCACCATTTTGAAAAGTGCCTCCGGTAAATATCACCACTTCCAGGTTGTCCATCTGCCGGCTTAATTGGGAAATCATTTTTTCCTGCCCGATTATTCCTGAATAAACTACCGGGCCAACTAAACCACCGTCTCTAATTACCAGTGCATTTATCATTGGTCCATTGCTATCCCATATCTGACCATCTTCCAGCTCCATACCTACCGGAACAATATTTGCGGAAAGGCAAACAATTGCTACCCGAGGTTGCAGTACTACTTCTACATTAGTAATACCATAGGAAGCCAGTAAGGCCATATCAGCGTAATCCAATTGGGTTCCAACCGACAACAGTAATTCATTCTGTTTAAAATCTTCACCGGCCGCTTTAATATTAGTGCCCGGTTTAATCTGTTCCAGAACAATTACTTGTTGCTGTTCAAGTCGAGCTTTTTCAACTGGTACCACAGCTACTGTACCAGCAGGAAGTATTCCTCCCGTTGATACTGCTGCTGCTTGATTATACTCCAGACGAAATTGGGGTAAACTTCCCAGTTTCAGATCAGCTATTACTTCATAGCTGCTGCCAATCTGGTCAGGTCCCGCACCCAGAGCAAATCCATCTACAGCTGATTGGGCTTTAGCCGGTAAATCATGGGCTGCATAAATCGGCTGCAGCAAAATTCTATTTACCGCCTGGTTCAACGGAATTATTTCACCCGTGAGGATATGGCAATTTTCTATTAAGATTTCCCTGGCATTTTCTAGGCTGATACCAGAATCCACCTTGTTATCCTCCTTTAGAATGGTGCGGATTTTCCAAAAGGGCAAACCGGGAAATGGCAAACTTCACACCCCTGGCATAATCCTCCGTGACCTAAAGCCGCAATATCAGCTCGCGATATAGTCTCCCCGGCAAAAACACGGGGCATAATCAGATCCAACGTAGTAATGCGATTAAATAATGCACCACCCGGTACTCCGCATATAGCCACATGGCCCATATAAGCCATCATAAACTGCGAACCGGGTAATACCGGTGCACCGTAGAATACTAGCTGTGCACCACTGTTGCGAATTGCATTGGGAGTAACATCATCTGCATCTACTGACATTCCGCCAGTAACCAGGATAAGTTCTGCTCCCTGGGCAATAAAGTTCTTAATCTCATGGGTGATAAGTTCCGAGTCGTCAGGAACAATGGTCTGTCCCATCCAGCGGCCTCCAAAAGCATTAATTTTTTCGCGCATAATATCGCCAAATCCATCTTTGATTCTGCCGCTGTTTACTTCAGAGCCAGTAGTTACTACTCCCACCCATAGAGGTTTATATGGTTTAACCATAATCAGGGGTATCGGGTTTGCCGCCAGATTTTCCGCTTCCTCTAACAGAGTAGCCTCAATAGCCAGTGGAACGACTCGGGTTCCTGCTATCATCTGACCTTTTGACACCTCTTGATTATTATGCAGAGTAGAAAATATTACATCCTGAATATTATTTACCGATTGTAATTGGCTGACCTGAACCTTCAACAAACCATCAAATTCAGCCTTCAGATTTACTCTGCCCTGACTGGGCTCAGTAATGACAACTCCGGTTCCAGCCGCAGTATTCGCCAGACGAAGTGCACCTTCGTCTTCATGAATCAACTGTTCCGTCTCATCCCAAATATAAATATTCTCTTTCCCCAAGGATCGCAACTTATCAACATCATCGACAGTTATCACATGTCCCCGTTGAAAAGCACGATACTTCTTTTTACCCGGGACGATAGCAGTTATATCATGACCAAGAGGCAGACCTATAGCCTCCCCGACTGGAACTTTTCTCATGCTGAGCCTCCTACAATTTTTCCACTTTTACTGCAGCAACCTTGTATTCTCCGGTACCGGTAATTGGGTCCAGAGCATCACTGGTTAATGCATTGGTTGGAGTTGCGGTATGATGGAATGACATCCAGATCATTCCCGGCTGTACTCTTTCTGTAATCTTTATTGCTGATGTTACTTCACCGCGACGGGAAGTAATTTTAACTTTGCTATCTTTATCCAAACCTAATTTCGCGGCATCCAACGGATGGAATTCAGCCAATTCTTTATTCCATATGCTGGCAATGCCAGGTGAGTACGGTGTAGTTACATTATAATGATATAATATACGACCGGTTGAAAGTAGGAAGGGATATTCCTTATCCGGCATTTCTGCAGGTGGTATATGATCAGATGGTTGGAATGCACCTAAGCCACGCGTAAACTTGCCACTATGCAGGAAGGGCGTACCCGGATGTTCAACTGTAGGACAGGGCCACTGCAGACTGCTGTTTTCCAGACGACCATAATTAACTCCTGCCATGGAAGGTGCCAACGAGGCCATTTCATCCCATATTTCCGAAGGATGTTCATAACTCATAGGTAATCCCATCCGCGTTGCCATCTGGCAAATAGTTAACCAGTTAGGTTGGCCGGGGATTGGTTCGATTGCCTGGCGTACTCTTTGCACACGGCGTTCAGTATTGGTAAAAGTACCATCACATTCTGCAAAACTGGCTGCCGGTAGAATAACATCTGCGTATTCCGCGGTTTCGGTCAGGAATAATTCCTGAACAACCAGAAAATCGAGGTGTTCCAGAGCTGCCCGGATATGATTGCTATCAGGATCAGTTAATACCGGGTTTTCTCCCAGGATATACATGGCTTTAACTTTACCCTCGTGAGCAGCTTCGAACATTTCCGGAATCTTTAACCCTATTTTATTGGGCAGTTCTCTACCCCAGGCCTTTTCATATTTTTGCTGGATATCCGGATTGGCAACTGCCTGATAGCCCGGATAAACATTGGGGAGAGCCCCCATATCACAGGCACCCTGAACATTGTTTTGACCACGCATCGGACATACGCCTGTTCCAGGACGACCCAGATGTCCGGTTAACATAGCCAGATTAGCTACGCTCATAACATTGCGGGTTCCACAAATATGCTCAGTAATACCCAGTGTATAGAAAATCATCGCTTTATCAGTAGTAGCATAAAGACGAGCAACCGCATATAAATCTTCCACTGAAATGCCAGTTAATTCGGCTACCTTTTCAGGAGGATAATTTTCTACGATAGCTTTAAGCTCTTCATAGTTTTCAGTGCGCTCCTCAATAAATTTTTTGTCTTCCAAACCTTCTTTAATGATTATATGCATGAGACCATTGAGAAGAGGAATATCGGTGCCCGGTTTAAGCTGCAGCCAGTAATCAGCTTCATCAACCAGATCAATACGACGTGGGTCGCAGACGATCATTTTAGCTCCATTACGGGCTGCCTGTCTCATTTTATAACCAATAATCGGATGCGCCTCAGTGGCATTGGTTCCGATTAACAACATCAGTTCTGCTTCTTCAGTAATTTCATAGATGGGATTAGTCATAGCGCCGCTTCCGAAAGTAGTGGCCAGACCGGCCACGGTAGGCGCATGTCAGGTACGGGCGCAATGGTCGACGTTGTTGGTTCCCATATGGGCACGGGTCAACTTTTGCACCAGATAGTTTTCTTCATTGGTACAACGGGCAGAACTTAACGCAGCAAAAGAATCCGGTCCATATTGATCACGAATAGCATTAAACTTTTCAGCAATCAAATCATAGGCCTCATCCCAGCTGGCTTCTACAAATTGTCCATTTTTCTTTATTAATGGAGTAGTAAGACGTTTTTCATTATAAATGTAATCCCAGCCAAAACGTCCTTTTACACAAAGCATTTGTCCGTTTACCGGTGCTTCCGGTGTTGACAGAACTCCTATAACTTTGCCATCTTTTACGGCCAGATCAAAATTACATCCGGTACCGCAAAACGGGCAAGTGGTGCGTACCAAGTCAATATCCCAGCGACGGGCTTTTCCGGACATGGACTTTTCAACTAGAGCTCCGGTAGGACATACTGCTACACATTGTCCACAAAATACGCAATCAGATTCAATATACGGCACATCGGCAGCCGTAGTTGCCTTACGGTCAAAGCCACGATACAGGTAGGACAGATTATCCTGTCCGGTCATTTCTTCACAGGCACGAACACAAGCACCACAAAGGATACATTTGTTCATATCACGAATAATAAACGGATTACTGTCATCCAACGGATATTCATGCCTTTCACCTACAAAAGGACTATCCTTGACCCCATACTTATAACAGTAATCTGCCAGTTTGCATGCTCCCATCTTATCGCAGGTCATGCAATCCAGAGGATGGTTGGCAACCAAAAGTTCCAGAATAGTTTTACGCGCCTGTACTACTGTTTCAGTTTCAGTCTCAACTTCCATGCCATTGGTTACCGGTGTAACACAGGAAGCCGGCAACAAACGATTGCCTTTAACTTCAACAATACACAAACGACATGCCCCCAGGCTACTGAGGTGAGGGTCATAACATAATCTTGGAATCTCAACGCCAGCCATTTCCGCAGCCTGTAATATAGTACTACCTGCCGGAGCTTCAACCTCCTTCCCGTTAATAGTTAATTTCACCCTGTCCAAAAATCTCCACTCCCTTCTAAAAATACCAAACTAAGCGAACCAAAAAAGCCATCTGCATGAGGCTTATTGGTTCAATGACCCCAGATATGGCTCAGTACAAGTACGATTACTTGTCCGAAGCCTGCTCCTTTCCAAACGCGGGAGGCAAACCTGTTTCCCGGTATACCCTGATGGTCATATTTCCATAGTCATGGACTTTAGGCGGATATGACTCGGAGCTATGTAATTGTATTAAACAATTAATATTATATCAGGTTTTCGACACAAGAGCGTGTGTTCCTCCAGTTATAAGATGTTTTACCGGGCTTAAAGCATGTAAAACAACAAAAAACAGCTACAAAATACCTGTATAGCGGAACTTTAAGGCTCTTACAAGTCAAAATGAAAATTTCATATATATCCTTCTATTATGCAATTAATAACGTTGGGTAATTATTGTTTCAGATATGCCAATTTGATGCTTTTTTCGTCTTTTTCCAGGTGGTTTTTACTATTCTAATTTAATACGTTCTCCATGTGAATATAAGTTAAAGCTTCGACCCCGAGCAAATCCCACTATTGTCACACCCAATTTTTCAGCCAGTTCAACTGCCAGTAGGGTTGGTGCTGAACGGGATACGATGACCGGGATACGGTTACGGGCTGCTTTAATAAGAATTTCCGACGCAATTCTGCCACTTAATAATAAACATTTATCCTGCAGCGTAAATCCTTCCAATACGGCATGCCCTATAGTTTTATCAACTGCATTATGACGACCGATATCTTCATACCTGAACAGCATGGCTTTATTATCTCCTAAAGCGGCACTGTGTACTCCCCCGGTACGCTGAAACGTAAACGAGGTAGAGTCCAATTCATGAATAAGCGCCAATAAATGCCAGGGGTCATACCTGGGTATTTCTGTAGCCAACGGTAGTGGTTCCGGCAATTCGGCACCACCTTTGCCCATACAGGTATTAATTTTTCTTGCTCCTGCCGGTAAGGTTGCCGGTGAAAAAGTTTCTATACTTACAACCAGAGGATCATCCGCCTGCAAATTTTTGATATCTTCCCTGCTATTTAATAGTCCTTCACTGAACAGATAGCCCACTGCCAGTTGTTTTGTAGCCTCAGGTGTACAGGCTAAAGTAACCAATTCATGACCATTAAGTATTATACGCAGATTTTCCTCCACTACCATATAATCCGATACATCTGATAATTTTCCCTCTTTAAAAACCTGCATGTTTCGTTCTTTAACGATATCCACCAGCATAATCAACTCTTTCTACCAGTTAAGTTCAGGCAGATTGCCTGTCATTACTTATTTAAACATATTTAATGAGTACTGGCTATTCTCAGGTGCTGGAATCTTATCAGGTTTTAAATTTATAAAACGGTACAGATTTGAGTGTCATTATTATAGGCAGTTTGCGTCCTTTGTGACTGAATAATTTGTCCGCGATCAATCGTAATTATGGAATCCCCCAGGGCATCAGCATCCTCGCGGTCATGAGTAACTAAAACTATGGGAATATTCCAGGCTTTCTTTACGGCATTTAATTCATGCCTTAAATCCAGTTTGGTTTCACGGTCTAAAGAGCTAAACGGTTCATCCAGAAGCAGCAGATCCGGTCTTACCGCCATAGCTCTGGCCAACGCCACCCGTTGTTTTTCTCCACCAGATAATTGATATGAATAGCGGTCAATCAAATGACCAATACCAAAAGCCTCCATCAAATCTTCCCGCCAGCGCAGATATGAGGAATCCTTATCCGTCTGATAACGTCGTCCAAAATCAATATTTTCACCTACCGTCATATGGGGGAAAAGCGCATAATTCTGAAACAAATAACCAATACGGCGTTTACGGGACGGTAAGTTTATCCCGTCATTATTTGAAAATAGCAGCTTTCCATTTAGGGATATCTGCCCTTCATCAGGATGTCTTAAGCCGGCCAGACACTCCAGAACAGTTGTCTTACCTGCTCCTGAAGGCCCCCATAAAACCAGTACCTGCCCTTCAAATACCTCAAAAATAATCTCCAGATTAAAATGCCATAATTTCTTTTTAAAATCAGCTTTCAGCATATTGTGCCTCCAATTTCAGGCCGGTTTAATACTGCTGGTATTTCTGTTTCCAGCGATTTACCCACAGAATCAAGGCAAAACAAAAAACGCTTATAATTGCTACCAGAGTATTGGCCGTTAGCTTGTCCCCCGATTCAACAGCAAAATAAATGGCCAGCGGGATAGTTTGTGTTCGCCCGGGAATATTCCCTGCCACCATCAGCGTAGCACCAAATTCACCCATAGCCCGGGCAAAACTTAAAACCAATCCCGATAATATTCCCGGCCAGGCCAGAGGCAGCGTAACCCTGAAAAATACCGCCAATTCACCGGCACCCAGCGTACGGGCAGCTTTCTCATAGTCGGGATTAACGCTGGCAAAAGCTCCGCGGGCACTCTGATACATTAATGGGAAAGCTACTACACTGGCGGCTATAACTACTGCCCACCAGGTAAACACCAGGCTCAAACCCATATTATGTAAGAAGTTTCCCAGCAGTCCCCTGCGTCCAATTAAAACCAATAAGCCGTAACCTACAACCGAAGGCGGCAATACCAGGGGCAGGGTGACAAATGCCTCCACAAAATCCCTGCCCCGAAAATCATATTTTTCCATAAGGCGGGCCAGCGGCAGTGCCAGTACCGCCACTAAGCCTGCACTTAGAAAGGCTACTTTTATTGATAGCCAGATTGGAAACAGGTCAATTAAATCCCAGGGTATATTCATAAATACCACTTAGCTATAAACTTTTAAAGCCATATTTTTCAAAGACTTTTTTAGCCGGTTCACTGGTTAGAAAAGTTGCAAACTCCTGAGCTGCTTCCTGCTGCTGACTGGCCGCCACTATAGCCATCGGATAAACAATCGGGCTATGGGAATCAGCCGGGGCTGCAGCCACAATGCGAACCTTCTCTGAACCAATTGTATCTGAACGATAAACCAGTCCGGCATCTACATTTTCACTTTCAACATAGGTCAACACCTGGCGTACATCCTTGGCCATAACCAGTTTGGGCTGAATCGGCTCCCACAATTTCAGGGTGATAAGAGCCTCCTGGGCATATTTACCGGCCGGAACGGTCTCAGGGGTACCAATGCTGATTTTTGCCGCTTTATCAGTTGCCAGATCGTCAAAGGTCTCAATTTTACTGTCCTTGGGTGCAATTAACACCAATTCATTGCCCAGTAAATTCTGGCGACTGTCATTTACTATAAATCCACCTTCCTGCAAAGCATCCATCTGCTTTTTGCCTGCAGAAATGAAAACATCGGCCGGAGCACCTTCTTCTATCTGTTTTTGCAGAGTACCGGAGGCGGCAAGATTATAAACGAGTTTGACTTCAGGATGCTCTTCTTTATATAGCTGCTCCAGTTCTTTGGCAGCATCTGTCAGGCTGGCGGCGGCAGAAATGTTAAGTTCAATAGTGGGTTTAACAGGAGCCTGGGGGGTTGTATCCTGAGCAGCACAACCTCCAACAACCAATAACATCCCCAACAAAAGGGCAATTAAAAGCCGATTCTTTTTCATCATTTTCTCTCCCTTTGCAATATTCCCCCCCGCTTACTCACTCCTTCCCTATGGTCGGTGCCGGGGATACACCACCAACCTTATTTTAACCAAATTAGATATTAACTATATTTGAAATTATCATAACTTAACATAACTGCATTTGCAATTATCATAACTTAATGCGACGCTACTACACATAAGTGGACAACTTTCATGCCTGTGATAAAATATAGAGAGAGTATTTGTTAAGATTGCGAGGTATGGTTAATGACCAGTAACAATTCCTTAACTCCCGAAGAAGTTGCTGAAATTCTGAAAATAAAGAAACATACCGTTTATCAACTGGTAAAGCGCGGAGATTTACCTGCATTTCGTATTGGACGCAAACTGCGCATAAACCCTCAGGATGTGGAAAGATACCGGCAGATGGGTAGTTCTGCTGCTGCAGTAACAACCCCTCCCTGCAGCCAGCACATAAATAGTCTGGTTTCTGAATTCGAACCCCGTACTGATAAAAGTGATTTAATAATTTGTGGTTTAGACCCGATTTTGGATGTTTTGGCCAGACAGATTGAAAACAGTCCGGTTTCGTTTAGAGCATACCGGAAACATGTAGGAAGTTTTGCCGGATTAATAGCTCTTTATCAGGAACAGGTTGATGTTACTGCTGCCCACTTGCTGGATGCTGATACTGAACAATATAACGCCCCTTATATCAGACGATTAATGCCGGGTATTCCAACCGTAATTATCCACCTGGCCCAAAGGCAGCAGGGTTTTTATGTAGCTGAAGGCAATCCGCACCATATAAATGAATGGAAAGACCTGACTGCTGATAATATACGATTTATAAACAGAGAACCAGGATGCGGTACGCGGGTTTTGCTGGATGAAAGACTGCGACAATTAGGAATTGACAGCCGTTCCATTAACGGTTATAACCAGGTGGTAACTTCACACTTGGCAGTCGCCAGTTCTGTTGCCCGCGGTATTGCTGATGCCGGTTTGGGAATTCAAAAAGCTGCCTTGCAGGTGCGAGGTATTGATTTTATTCCTTTACAGCTTGAAACTTATGAACTGGTTATTCGCAAAGATGATCTGGACCGTCCGGCTATTCAGAGGATATTTGAGGTAGTTAATTCCAGCGCCTTTAAAAATGAAGTGCAAGGTTTGGGGGACTATGTTTTAAGCAAAACCGGCCAGATAACTGAACTGGTATAATATTTTTTACTTAAAAAATAAAACTCGCAATAACTTGCGAGTCATAAATCATGCAATATTATACTTATTCTACTTTTAAATCGTCTAAATCAATGTCATCCAGTAACTTTTTCAGGGCTATTAATTCATCACGGTTTAAAGTAACTCCCTTACCCATTCTTGCATGTTCCGGTCCCCATTCCCGGATATCGATTTTAGGCGGGCGATCGTTCCAACTAAGCAGATTAATTTCCTTTTGCCAGCCTTTACTGCCTTCTGACAGGACTCCCAAAGGTTTAATAATTTCAAATTTAATATCCGCCATTCAAAACCATCTCCGTTCACTGATCATATCCTGTTAGATAAATAATACCATGTTTGGCACTGACAAATAAAGACATTAATTCCTTTTCTTTAATCCTATTGCCGGAAAATAGTCAGCAGTATAAAATATGCGTAACCTTATTCATATTATGGAAAGGAAGGAGACATTATGAATAACGAGGAGAGAGTTCTTAAAGCCTTTCAGGAAGCCGGCAAGCCTTTAAGTTCCGTAGAGGTAGCCGCAATTTCCGGGCTGGATAAAAAAGAAGTGGATAAAGCAATTAAAAAATTAAAAACTGAAGAAAAAATCCACTCTCCCAAAAGATGCTACTATGAGCCTAAATAATTGAAAGGAATGGGGACAGATTTACTGTCTCCATTCCTTTTTCGTACACTTTTATACTATAACTTTTCAGCAAATGATTTACCAAAGGCCATACATCTTTCGACAGCTTCATCATCGGGATTCCATTGTTCTTTTATACCTGGCTGCACTACTTCAAACTTGCCTTCCTGCAGCCATTTTTCAATAATAGCTACTGATTCGCCACTCCAGCCATAGGTGCCAAAAGCCGCCGCCTTTTTATTCTTAAAGCCTAACCCCTTCATCATTTCCAGTATTCCTGAAATAGCTGACAGTATGCCTCGATTAATAGTAGCAGAACCGGCCAGCACTGCCCGGGATTTAAATATCTCCGTGATTATATCGTTTTTATCCGTGTGGGCAGCATTAAACAACTTTACTGCCACATCAGCATTTTGCAGTTTAATCCCTGCAGCTATTGCTTCCGCCATCCTCCGGGTTCCATTCCACATGGTGTCATAAACTATGGTGATTTGATTTTCAGTATAGGCGTCTGCCCACTGCAGATACTTTTCAATTATTTGCGCCGGATTATCACGCCAGATAATTCCATGACTGGGAGCAATCATATTAAGCGGCAACTGCATACCCAGTACTTCCTGTATCTTTTTGGTAACCAGCGGACTGAATGGGGTTAGGATATTGGCATAGTATTTTATAGCCTCCTGATATAATTCCGCCTGATCCACCAAATCATTGTACATAAGTTCCGAGGCATAATGCTGCCCGAAAGCATCGTTGCTGAACAGGATATTTTCTCCATTCATATAGGTAAACATAGTATCCGGCCAATGCAGCATACGAGCTTCCACAAAAGTCAGTTGCGCAGAACCAATATCCAGAATATCACCGGTTTTGACCTCGACAAAATTCCAATCCTGATGATAATGACCTTTTAATATCTTTGCGCCGCTGGAAGTACAATAGATTGGAGTATCAGGAATCTCTTTCATTAAATATGGCAATGCTCCGCTATGATCCGTTTCAGCATGATTTGCTATTATATAGTCTATCTTGTCCAATTCAATTTCTTTTTTTAGATTGGCTATAAATTCTTTGGCAAAAGGTCCCCAAACTGTATCAATTAAAACATTTTTTTCGTCTTTTATTAAATAAGAATTATAGGATGAACCACGATGAGTAGAGTATTCATCTCCATGAAATCGCCTTAACTCCCAATCAATTTTTCCTACCCAGGTTACTTTATCAGTCAGTATAAAACTCATTTGTTCGCCTCCTTTAAATAAATTGAGATTAAACCGTCTAAAGAAATTAACGGTTCAATAAGCAGATTATAGCATATACCTTAAAATATAAACAAACAGCCCCCTTCTTAAGCGGGGGCTGAATATGGGTAATTATAAGCAATTTTTATCCAGACTTACTGGCATTTAGTTTATTTATTTTTATAAGATTGGCTAATCTTTCACATATCCTCCGGTCTCTTAAACTGTAGCTGTTAACCCTCAATCCGGTTGGTTCTGGTCCACAACTTCATTGAGTCAGCTGCTTTAATCAAATCATCCTGGAATTGTGGATGGGCAATACTTATTAAAGCCTCGGCCCGTTCATAAGTGGCTTTACCCTTTAACTGCACAATACCATATTCAGTAGCTACATACTGAACAATAGAACGCGGAACAGTTACTATTGTACCCGGAGATAAAGAAGGAACGATTCTGGAATGTATGTTTCCTTGCTTATCTTTATAGGTAGAATGCAGACAAATAAAACCTTTACCACCATGTGATTGGAAAGCTCCAAATATGAAGTCAAGCTGCCCGCCGGTTCCTGATATTTGTCTTAACCCCATAGTCTCAGAAGATACCTGACTGAGCAGGTCCACTTCCAACGCATTATTAATGGCTACCACCTTGTCGTTTAAAGCCGTTATACGAGGGTCATTGGTATAGCTTACCGGATAGGAGGCGCACATCGGGTTATAATCCAGAAAATCATACAACTTGCGGGTGCCCAAAGCAAAGGAATATACCATCTTATACTTGTCAATATTCTTACGTGCTCCGGTCAGGCGACCCTGTTCGTATAATTCTACGAAGGAGTCCATCATCATTTCACTGTGAACGCCCAGATCCTTTAAATCACTCTGCGCTATTAAAGTTCCTACTGCATTGGGCAGTCCGCCAATCCCCAGCTGTAGACAGCTGCCGTTTTCAATTTCCGGTAACAGAATTTCAGCTATCTGCTGATCAGTGGGTGACGGCTGAGCAGCAGGCAATTCAAGCAGTGGAGAATGTTTTCCTTCTACTACAAAATCTACATTGGATATATGAATTGATTCCTGATTGCCGCCCAGACAATTGGGAGCATTATTGTTCACTTCTACTATAATCATATCCGCTTTATCCATAGCAGCATGCGTAACTGAGTTACTCAGTCCAAAGTTGAAAAAACCTTTACCATCCATTGGCCCGGTTACTGCAAACACAATATTCATGTGCATATATTTTCTTATAATTCTGGGGCCCTGATGATAAGTTACCGGTATATAGTTGCACAGATTATCATCATGTAAATATCGGGCAACTTTTCCAAAATGATAATCGCGCATGGTAATATGTTTACGTTCAGGATCAGCCAATACGACTTTAGGAGGTTTAGTATAGCTGACACCGGTAAGAACCAAATTATCAAGTTCATTAATACGTTTGGCTAATTCCTCATCCAGTGTTTCAGGGAATAAAGCAAATTCACCATAAAAAATGTGATCGCCGGACTTTACCTTCTTTACCGCTTCTTCAGCACTGATTAATTTTTGACTGTATTGCCACTTTAAAATGTCTGTCATAGAAACTCCTTTCGAATCTATAATTTCCTGAACGGTATATTTATTCTAACATTATTTATATCGCAGTCAATAAATTTACCTCATATTACTAATAATAGACATTTTCAATTTTTAAAAATAATCTGACCATTATAATTATCTGTACAACGAAAAAATGCTCTGGTAAAGCCAGAATTATTAGCTATACAATCAGCATAAATATAACCATTCTGCGGTTAAAAAATAATATTCAGGTATATTCTTACAGCTATTGATTAATCTTCGCGAAAGAATATACATTTGTTCTAATAAATAAACACCGGTCCACTTGTTGATAACTCAACTAAATATCCTGGCCTCAACCTGATTGGTGCATTCACCCTTCCTGCACAGGTGATTAAAGGCTGGTCCTTCAATAACTTCACCGTCAGGACTGAAACGGGAACCGTGACAGGGACAATCCCAGGATATATCAGCGTCATTCCACTTTAATTCACAGCCCAGATGGGTACAGGTAATATCTATTAAATGCAGTTCTCCTTCTTTATCACGATAAGCCCCCATCTTCTGACCCTGCTTATAAACTGTTCCTGCTTCACCGGGAGCAATATTAATATCATCAGGTCTGCTTAATTTACCGGTTACATATTCTTTGGCTACATCCAGATTTTGCACCGCAAAATTCTTAACTAGACCAAGTTTAAAGCGGGAGGGATTATATACCGGTGCCCAGGGATTATCACCTTTGGTTATCAAGTCACTGATAATCATGGCCGAGGCGGTACTATTGGTCATTCCCCATTTTCCAAAACCGGTAGCCACATAAATATCAGGATTTCGCGGGGTTATATTTCCTGCATAAGGCACACCGTCAATAGTCATGCAATCCTGTGCAGACCAGCGGTAAGGTATATCTGTTACCTCAAAGGTCTGATGTGCAAAATCAAGCAAGTTATAGTAATGCTGATTTAAGTTGTGACCGTCACCAGTCTTGTGATTTTCACCGCCCACCAGAATCAACTCCCCTTTACCGTTATTTTGAGAGCGCAGCGAACGAGTTGGTTCTTCCGCGCTAATAAACATTCCTTCCGGGAATTTTTCCTTTATTTTTATACCCAGCACATAAGATCTCTCAGTATAAATCCGGCTGAAGTACAGACCGCCGCCATCAAAGAAAGGATAATGACTGGCAATTACAATCTTATCTGCGGTTATTCTATGGCCTTGACGAGTTACAGCTGCCAGAGGATTTTTCTCAATATCGATAACCGGCGACCCTTCAAAAATATGACTACCCTGGCCTGGAATATCCTTAGCCAGCCAGCAAAGATACTTCAGAGGATGAAACTGAGCCTGATTTTCAAAACATACCGCTCTTTTTATTGCAAACGGCAACGAAATATCTTCTTCGCATCCAGCTTTAATACCTAATTCAGAAGCAGCCCTTACCTCGTCTTCAATATCCTGGATGTATTTATTACTCTGGGTATATACATAAGCTGGCTTCCATTCAAAATCACAGTCAATATTATATTCTTTTACTATAGTGGCAATATAATGAATGGCGCTTTCATTGGCCTGCGCGTATTGACGGGCTAATTCCTCCCCGATACTATTTTTTAGCCGTGCATATATAAGCGAATGTTGAGAAGTAATTTTGGCGGTAGTATGTCCGGTAGTACCCTGTAAAATCTGGTCAGCTTCCAGCACTGCCACCTTCAGGCCTTTTTGTTTTAACATAAAGGCCGTACTAATACCGCAAATCCCGCCCCCGATTATGGCGACATCCACTTCGATATCTTCTTTTAAGTGGGGATAAAAGCTATCTTCAGTTGAGGCTATCCAATAAGAATGGGGACTATCTGAAAAATCTGCATAGCTGTTCATAAATATCACCCTTTAATAAGTTATTTGCTAATAACTTGTACCTTCCGGACAGATATATACTAAAATTTTTTAGGAAGGGTTATATAAAGGATAGGGGGGGTTTCTTCGTTTTAATTTATCGGTCTGCATATTCTTTAAGCAAATTCTCAATACTGATTAATCGGGCTAATATTTCTTCATTCTTATGATTCGCCTCTTCCTGTAGTTTAACAATTCTTTCCAGATGTTTTGCCATGCGATAAAAATAGGTTAGCATCGTCTGCCCTCCTTCTGTATTAAGTTATAAAAGGCGTTATATTCTCCCATGCAGAGTCCTGGCGAAAGAATATTTACTCACCATGACGCAGTGCATTACACCAAGGATTATAATTGGTTTCGGTTTTTAAAAATAAATATCTTAGCAGATGCGGGGGACATGTTCCCCTTCCAGCATACCCAGAATACGGTCCGCCCCTAATTCAGTTTCAATCAGCACCATTCCGGTCGGTTCAGTACAAACTTCACCTATAATGGCAGCGTTAATGGTTGGCGACAGTTTACGCAAATCGGCCAGGATCTCATCCGCCTTTTCTGCAGCTGCAAACATGACCATTTTACCTTCATTGGCCATATAAAGCGGGTCCATCCCCAACATATCACAGGCCGCCCGGATTACTTCCGAAACCGGAATGCTGGATTCCTTCACCCGGATACCCACTCCGGCCTGCTTCGCTATCTCATTCAAAACTGTTGCCAGACCTCCCCGGGTTGGGTCACGCATACATTTTATGGCCTGTCCGTACTTATCAGTCATTTCTCCTAACTGATAGAGAGGGGTACAATCACTTAAAGCTGGAGTAGTGAAACTTAATCCTTCCCGCTGGGCCAGTATGGCCAGTCCATGATCACCTACATAACCGGTAACGATTATTTTATCTCCGGGATTTACTCTTTGTGGTCGGTAATCTATGCCTTCAGGAATAATACCTATGCCGGTGGTATTTATAAATATTCCATCAGCACTGCCTTTTTCCACTACTTTGGTATCTCCGGTTACCAATTTTACTCCGACCTCCTGAGCAGTTGCTGCCATAGAATCTGCTATTTTGCGCAGGTCTGATAACGGAAATCCTTCCTCAATGATGAAAGCAGTAGACATATACAGCGGTTTGGCACCGCAGGCCACCAGATCATTTACGGTTCCGCAAATGGATAGTTTGCCAATATCCCCGCCCGGAAAAAATAACGGGGTGATAACAAATGAATCAGTAGACATGGCCAGTCGGCCGGCTGTTATATTCAGTATGGCACTGTCCAGCATTTCCATTAATTCATTATTCCAGGCAGATTTAAATATTTCATCTATCAACTGCTGACTCATTAAACCACCACTACCATGTGCCATTAAAATTCTTTCCTGCTTCATCTAACCTCTTCCTTTCGCCGGGGTATACCGGTAATAAGCCGCACAGGAACCTTCATGTGAAACCATACAGGGGCCCACCGGATTTAAAGGCGTGCAGGCCCGTCCAAATAAAAGACAATCCGGCGGGTTGATTTTACCGGTTAACACTTCACCGCAGGCACAACCTTTTATGGGCATTTCCTCCATATCCGGTATGTTAAATTTGAGTCGGGCATCCATACTTTCATATTCCTCACGCAAAGCCAGGCCACTGTCAGGAATAACCCCCAGGCCTCGCCACCGGGCCTCCACCGGTTTAAATACCTTTTCAATACTCTGCCGGGCCACCAGATTGCCTTCCCGCTTGACTACCCGCCGGTATTGTATCTCTGCCTGTGCATCTCCCTGCTTTATCTGTTTAAGCAGCATAAAGATGCCTTCCAAAATATCCATGGTTTCAAATCCGGTAATTACACAGGGTTTTTTATACTTATGCGCTAAAATCTCATAAGGTTCCACCCCAATTACCACTGAAACATGTCCGGGACAAATCAAACCGTCCACATTAATATTCGGATCGGAGAATATTAATTCCAAAGCCGGCGGAACCACCTTGTGCAGTGAAAACACTGAAAAATTACTTAACCCTTCTGACCTGGCCTGTTCCAGGGTAATAGCAATCGCCGGAGCAGTAGTTTCAAAGCCAATGCCCAGAAATACTACTTCTTTATCAGTATTTTCGCGGGCAACTCTCAATGCATCCAGCGGCGAATAGGCTATACGGACATCAGCCCCCTGGCTGCGTTCTTCCTGCAAACTGCTGTAAGTACCGGGTACTCTCATCATATCTCCGAAGGTTACCAGCACAATATCCTTCTGCCTTGCCATTTCAATAACTGCATCAATATCTCCCTGAGAGGTAACGCATACCGGACAGCCCGGTCCGGATAACAGCTTAATATTGGGAGGCAGCAGTTCTCTGATCCCACTTTTGGCTATAGCCATCGTATGAGTACCACAGACCTCCATCAGCGAAACAGTTGCCTTTTCTGTTTGAATAGCCTGCAATAATTGCTGCCGGTAATCTGATATTTCACTCATATTGCAATAACTCCTCCAGATACTGCATGGTTTCCAGGGCAATGCTTTCATCAATAATTTCCATGGCAAAACCGGCATGTACCAGTACATATTCGTTAATCTTCACTTCCGGGGTCAGACGAACACTGATTTCGGTCTGATTACCATTTACATCCACACGGGCAACATCATTGGCCATTAACTCAATAACTTTGGCGGGTACTCCCAAACACATTATCCCTTCACCTCACTAGCTATAATTGCCTGTCCCAGTGATATTCCTCCGTCTCCCGGAGGCACAATTTGGTTATAATATACTGCAAACCCCTGCCGGGTTAATAATTTATACATTTTTATAAATAATATCTGGTTATGAAATACTCCCCCACTCAATACTACTCGATTTAAACCAGTTGCCTCTCTGAGTTGCAATAGGGTTTCCAAAAACATTTCCACCAGGGTCAGATGGAACTTCTGGGCAATACAACCCACGCTGCGGCCTTTTTGTAAATCGTTCAATAATTCTGGCCACATGGGCAGTACATCCATCAACCATACCCCATTATCCGCCTGCAAATGGTATTCATAATGGTTTTTCTCATATTTATCAGCCCGGGCTTCCAGCTCCGCCGGCGCCTGACCTTCATATTTATTTATAGTGCAAACCCCTAAAATTGCACCTGCCGCATCAAATAACCTGCCGCAGGAGGAAGTCAGCGGTTCACGGGCATAATTAATCCGGTTGATAATTAAATTCTTTTCCTGTTCAGTTAAATCCGGCAATAGCGATGAAGCTAAATCAAGCCCCTTTTCACCAAGTGCCTGATATAAATATACCAGCGCCATACGGTAAGGTTTGCCGGCGGTAACATCTCCGCCTGGCAGCGGTACATATTTCAAATGAGCCAAGCGGGTAAATCCATTATAATCACCACGCAGGATTTCGCCGCCCCAAATGGCAGCATCAGTCCCCCAGCCGGTTCCATCACAGATTAACCCTAAAACTTCCCCCTGTAAACCGTTTTCGGCCATGACCGAGGCCATATGAGCATGATGATGCTGTACTTCCAAACGCTTAATATCCTTTTGCTGGCGGGCCCAGCGACTGGTCTGATAATCGGGGTGCAAATCATGCACTATGGTTTGCGGTTCTACATTTAACATTTTTTTAAAATACTTTATACCCTTTTGAAAGTTTACATAATTATTATAATGATTCAGATCACCCCAATGCTGGCTGAGAAATGCTTCCCCACTTCTGGTTATGCAAAAAGTATTTTTCATCTCTCCACCTGTTGCCAGCACCGGCGGTGAGTCTACCGGAATAATTATCCCACCCGGCACCATTCCCCGTGCGCGTCTGAATACCTGCGCAGACTGCAACGCGGTTACGCGCACAACTGAATCATCACAGGGATTATATATATCACGATTATGCAATAAGAAATAATCAGCAATTTCATCTAACTTTTGTAACGCTTCATTATTATCAGTTATTAATGGTTCATCACTGATATTGGCACTGGTCATTATTAATATTTCCAGTTCATCATCAAAGAGCAGATAATGCAACGGAGTATAGGGCAGCATAACTCCCAGAGTATCAAGCCCCGGATGTATTAGCTCCCCAGGAAGAGCAGTATCATTTTGTTCCTCCACCACTACAATTGGAGCCGAACGGGAATTTAACCATTTCTCTTCTTCCTGATTAATCAGGCAGTAACGGTGAGCTGTTTCCATATCCCTAACCATAACCGCAAAAGGTTTCCGATCCCGTTTTTTCCGCTGACGCAAACTGGTAACCGCCTGAAGATTAGTAGCATCGGCAGCCAGATGAAAGCCGCCCAATCCCTTAATGGCAACTATAAAGCCAGCCTTCAGTAATTGGCGTATATCCTGCCTGACCATCTCACCCTGACGATCAACCAGCCAGGTATGAGGTCCGCAAACCGGGCAGCAATTTGGCTGGGCATGAAAGCGTCTATGCAGCGGATTTTCATATTCCGCCTGGCATTGTGGGCACATGGCAAATCCGGCCATAGTAGTCATAGCCCGGTCATAAGGTACATCCTTTATTATCGTATAACGGGGTCCGCAATTAGTACAATTGGTGAATGGATACTCAAAACGACGATCCGCACTATCCCTTACCTCAGTTTTACAGTCATCACATATGGCAATATCAGGTGATAGTACAACTGTTTTTTCCTGCCGGTCGTCACTGGATTTTATAATAAATTCTGTATAACCTCTCTCCTCAACCTCCTGCACGGTTAAACTTTTAATAACTGCCAATGGAGGAGGTTCTTGCTGTAACTTGACTAAAAAGGCCTGCAATGCCTCCCTGTCACCTTCTGCTTCTATGAAAACTCCAGATGAAGAATTAAACACCCAGCCTTTTAAATTATATTGCATGGCCAGACGGTAGATATAAGGTCGAAACCCTACCCCCTGAACAATTCCTCTAATATTGATACTACATGCCTGAATATTCATTATTAACCTCTGATGCGTTTAATTATTTAGCAGATAATTTAAAAGGGTGAGTCACAGAAGAATAATATCTGTCACTTCTGCAACCCACCCTAAAAGCGAATCGTATAAAAGGTTCAATTAGCAAGTATTTCTGCAATATCTTTTTGAATCATTTCTACAATCAAAGCAACTTGCTCTGCCACAACCGATGTAAGTTCCAATCCCAGATCCACTGTATGTGGTTCAACTCCATAAATAAGCACTTTGGGATTGTAACCTTCCAATTGCAACATATACATGGCCTCTGCAAAGCTTAGTTCATGCAGGGATTGGATATCCGGATTCGGATTCAAATCCAACTCTGCCAATGGAACCCGGTAAACAGTTCCCGGTTTTTCTCCGGCATGCATGGCATCAACCACAATACAAAAATCTGCCTGGCTGAAATAATCAAGTAAATCGTAGCTATGCGTACCCCCATCCACCAGTTCCACCTGAGGCGGCAAATCCAGAGTCTCCAGGTGCCTTATGACATGAACACCGACTCCATCATCCTGCATTAATAGATTGCCAATACCCATTACCATAATTCGTTTCAAGCCTTAATCCTCCATGTCTGCCGAAAATATAGCTTAACCCTCTTCCTCATGATAACCGTGATGAAAATCAGCAGGTATCTTACCGGTAAACATGGACTTTAAAACCGGAATGCCTTCCGCCACATCCAGGTAAACATGCAGTAGAACTGACAACACAAATAACCAGGTAACGATATAGTGGATCATACGAACTACTAAAAATCCTCCAAACCAGCCTGACATAAAGCCAAACAGCAAAGGCTTGTAGAGTATGAAACCAGTTATAATCATGATTATGGCCAAAAACAGCCATCCGGTATACATACCTTTCTGACCGGGATTATACTTTCCATAATAAGGATGGTCGTCAGCCAGAAACATATAATACTTCAACATACTGGGTAATTTCTTGGTATCCTCAACCGGTGAATATACAATATTTTTTGCATCGTTAGCCGCAATAGCATAATAAACCCGACCAATAACCCCCACTACCAGAATATAAGCCATAATAAAGTGAATGGTTCTGGGCGTGTCCATATTACTGAACAACCTGAATGTCTGCGGAGCGTGAATATAAAAGCCGGTTAAAGTTAACATGGTAATAGCAATCATATTGGTCCAGTGAAATATCCGGATCCATATGGAATGCCTGTCTTCCATCTGTTTTACCATCTTCACACCCCCTAGTTAATGGCAAACTGGCTGATGGTTTTCTTGTCAGGAGTCATAACATGGATAGCACAGCCTAAACAAGGGTCAAAGGACCGTACTATTCTAACCAATTCAACCGGATTATTAGGATCGGCAACCCTGGTTCCGATTATTGCCTGTTCCATAGGTCCACGAACGGCACTGGCCCCGCTTCCGGTTCTGGGTCCGGCATTCCAGGTTGTAGGAACAACTGCATTATATACCATGGTGCGTCCATCGCTGCTGATGCGGTGCCAATGGCCTAATGCTCCACGGGAACCTTCACACAACCCCATTCCCACAACTTCCTTGTCAGGTAATTTATGCGGCGTACATACCGGCTTTCCAGGTTCCAGTTGCAACACCCATTTTTCCATCTCTTTGGCCATTTTGGCAGTTTCAATTGCCCGGGCAAAATGGCGTCCCATTACTGAGAAGGCTTTATCACCCAGAGCAGCTACATCCGGGTCTTTCATTATCCATTGGCGGGCCAGAGGACCAACTTCCATGGCTTCACCGTTGTAACGCGGCGATTTCATCCAGGAATAAGCACCCTTCTTGTCCACATCAGGGCTGATAACAGCTACATCAGGAGTTGTGCCATTAGTATCATCCTTGTACCAGGAATAAGTTACTTCCTCGGTGATCATATTGGCATCAACTTCGCCAAAACGGCCTCTGATATAAGTTCCTGACTTGAAATACTTTTCTTTGTTTAAGTGATTCATTCCCTCTTCCTGAGGATAACCACCATAAGACAGCATATTCCTGCAACCGACTCCTATAGCAAACCAGTCAGCATAAGCTCCTGCTACCGCTTTAACGGTGGGAATATATTTATTATCAATAAAGGCCTGCATTTCTTTTAGCAAATTTATAAACCGATATATTTTTGAAGTATCGGGCACTTCAGATACGCCACCAGGTACAATCGCCTGAACATGAGGCATCTTTCCGCCCCAGATAGCCAGCATTTCCTGGGCTTTACGCCGAATAGTCAATGCTTCCAGATAGGTGTTGACTGCCTCAGCATTTACATCATCCGGCAAACGATAATCTGCTTCATACCGCGGCTTAAATGGAGCAATATCCGGCCCTTTTACATAATCGAGAGCTGCCAGGTGAAAGAAATGAAGAATATTGGACTGAATCAGATTGGAACTCAAAATAAGGTTTCTAATAATACGTCCGTTAGGAGGCGGTTCAATGCCAAACGCATCATCCAACGCTAAAATTCCGGCAGTCGCATGGGCTGTAGGACACACTCCACAAATTCTTTGCATTATCTGTTCAGAATCACGCGGATCTCTGCCCTGCATGATAAGCTCCAGACCACGCCACAATGTTCCCGATGTCCAAGCATCAACTACTACACCGCCATCAACTTCTACCTCCAGTTTGAGATGACCTTCGATTCTGGTTACTGGATCAACAACGATTCTCGCCATTAGTCCTCACCTACTTTCACATCTTCTTCATTTTCTTTGCCAGGACCAATTCTGCCGGCTAATATATTGCCAGTCAAATGTCCACCAATTCCCAGTACCGTAGCTGCACCCAGAACTAATCCAACCTGATCGGCGGTAACACTGCTGGCGGGCCCAACCGGCACTTCCGGAACTCTCTCATACATAGGCCAACCCGGGAATTGCGGTTCGGTACAACCTATGCAAACTGAACCACACTGAACGCACCAGTTGGTACCATTATTCCATAACCTTGTGGTGGCATCACAATGAGCAAATGGTCCCTTGCAACCCAATTCCAGCATACATCCCATTTCTCCAAAGGTTTTCGCAAAAATTCCATTGTCAAAATACTGCCTTCTCTGGCAATTATCATGAATTATAGTATTAAAAAACATCTTGGGTCGACCAAATGAATCCAAATCCGGAATTTCATTATATAGCAGAACATGAGCTATGGTACCTACCATCCAATCAGGATGAGGCGGACAACCAGGCACATTGATTATTGGTACATCTTTGATAACAGAACCGACTGGCACACAATTAGTCGGATTAGGTGGAGTAGCCGGAACACCGCCATAGGCTGAGCAAGTTCCAAAGTTTAATATAGCACTGGCCTTGCTGCCAACATCTTTTAACAACTTTTCAAATACAACATGATGCCCGTCTTCTTCCCCTACCATACAAAAGCGTCCATCGGCACCTAAAGGTACAGCACCTTCTACGACCAGGTAGAATTTACCAGCGTTCTCCTCCGCCACCTTGTAAACGGCTTCTTTGAGAGCCAGGTCTCCGGCAGCAGCGCTGATATTGGGATGATAGGTCAAGCTGATAACTTCGGTTAAAACTTTTTGAATATCGGGATGCACAGTATTCAACAAGGATATAGAACATCCGGTACAGGAAGCTCCCTGAATCCAGATAACTGGTGGTGCTCCAGCTGCTACTGCCTCAGCCATAAACGGGGCCAAATACCCTGACAGTGATATGGCAGCAGCCGATCCTGCACATAGTTTCACAAAGTCGCGTCGACTCAGTTTACTAGGCATTTAACTCATTCCCCCCAACATAAATTATTACTAATTCATCAGATCTGTTCTAATCCCAATCAAGTGACTTTTACCGCAATATGCCATTGTCAATAAAATTAACTCCGGCAAATATATTGAGCAGCAGGTCAGTCACTTTAGCCATTATTGGCTTTCTCTATCTATATTTAAGCCCGCTTGGCGCTCACCTCCCTTAAAAGCCACTCGTTCCAATCATTTATGCCCTCACCGGTCCGCCCCGAAACTAAAAATAATGGAGCCGAAGGGTTGATCCGGGCTAAATCTTCCCTGAACCGTTCCAAACTAAAATCGGTATAAGGCAGCAAGTCAATTTTATTCAGTAAAATAACTCCTGCTTCCCTGAAAATCAGCGGATATTTGGTTAATTTATCATTACCCTCGGCAGTACTCATAACTACTGCTTTTAAGTCTTCCCCCAGGTCGAATTCAGCCGGGCAAACCAGATTACCAACATTTTCAATGAAAAGTAAATCCAGATCATCGCCGGGTAATTCCTGAAAAGCTTTATCTACCATTCCGGCATCCAGGTGACAGGCCCCCTCAGTATTAATCTGAATTACCCGCACCCCTTTATTTTCAATTCGCTGAGCATCCTGATCCGTATACAGATCGCCCTCAATAACACCTAATTTAAGCCGGCCATTTAAACTATCAATGGTTTTCTCCAGAATGGTTGTTTTACCGGAACCCGGAGAACTCATTAAATTAATAACCAGCAACCCCTGCGCAGAAAATATATTACGATTTTTACGGGCCAGCAGCTCATTAGCCCCGAGTATATTATGTTCCAGCCGCACTTTTACCATGGTTTCAGTCTCCTTCATAATAATCCAGATACAGCTCCCGTCCCTGGATTATATCTACCTGATTTGAGCCACATCCCGAACAGACGAATATATGCTGTTCCTGGCGGGTAAACAGCTGCTGACACTGCTGGCAACTGCATATAACTTCCTTTTCCTCTATTTCCAGAACTGCTCCCTGAAACAGGTCTTCGCCGGCACTGATTACCTCAAAAGCAAACAGCATACTATCCGGCAGGACCATGGACAACTTGCCTACCACCAATCCGACTTTGCTGACCTTGCTGATGCTATTCGCCGCGGCACTGTCTCTGACTGCATCCATTACTCCCTGCATTAACGCCAGTTCATGCAAATCAAATTCCTCCCGGGTTAGTACTATTTATTATTCGGTTATTAACATAAAAAAAATCCAGCAACGAAATGCTGGACTCCTTAGCGCACCAATATTAACCTGATATCTTTCATAGATATCCTTATCAGCCGCCTGACTCAGCATCTCCTTTTCACAATGGAAGGCACACTCGTTTCCCAATGCACCCAATAACCTGATATCATAGTGTTCATCACCTGCAGATACTCAGGCTCGGAGAATAGCTCCTTATAATGTTTCATAAAATAATCCGGCAACGAAATGCCGGACATCATAGCACACCAATATTAAACATGATACCTTTCTTAGGTACACTTATCAGCTGCCTGAACTCAGCATCTCCTTTTACAATTAAAGGCCCACCCGTACTTGTTTTCACAATACACTTTTTCTCAGTGTGGCCTATGGCCTGATAATATCAGTGTTCATCACTTTATATTCAGACCGGGAGAACAGAGTATTATTTTTTAATTAGATCAGTATACTATCTTCGTTAAAAGATATAAAACTCCTGCAAAAAAAGACTTATTCACAATTTTTATTTAAAATTAACATATTTTAGTTTTTATTATCTTTTTTTATAGTTTATATTAATTATTATAATATTAACTACATAATTATATCAAGAGGGAAATAAGGTGCAAGGGGAAATGGACAACAGGACTTTGAGGCTGCTAAAATAGTATTATAAATATCATTCTGAGGAGCTGATGGCTACGAAGGGTCTTTCTTGGTATTCCGTAATATTGGATATTCAGGCAACGGAGTCCCCCTAAGGTACTACTGATACACCCTGATTGGGTATAATTAATGCTGCTTCACTATCGTTTTAGAAAGCCATTGAAAGAGTACTCTTTCAATGGTCTCGGGCTTCGTCTGCTCTAGCCATGAACATAATAATGGTTATGTTCTTCTTCCCCATGAACATGACAGTATTCATCAATCAGATTAACTGACATCAGCAGGGACTTATTGGTCAGAGCCTCATGGCTGGGTCCGTCAAAGACCAACTGATGATCTTCCGACAGTACCAGAGCGCGTTTGGATATGGCATGGGCAAGTTCCAGATTATGCGTAGCGGTTATTATGGTTCTTCCCCTTTTATTCAGTTCCAGCAGCAATTCAATTAACCAGCGCTGGGTTTTAGGATCCAATCCATTAGTAGGTTCATCGAGAATCAATACCTCGGGATTAAGAATTAATGTGGAGGCCACTGCCACCTTTTTCTTTTCTCCTCCACTCAGGTGATAAGGCGAGCGATCTGCCAGGCTTTGTAAATTAAGCAGGTTAAGCACATCTTCTACCCGGGAAGCTATGTCCTGCTTGTTTAACCCCAGTTGCCGGGGTCCATAAGCTATCTCATCCCAAACCCGGGTGTTAAAAAGCTGGGCTTCAGAATTCTGAAAAATAAAACCTACCCGACGATGATATCTTTGAGCAACCCGGTTATCTTCCATAAGGCCTTCACTTATTTCCTGCCCAAAAGCATATAAACGACCGGCGCAGGGAAAAGCCAGACCGCAAAATATCTTTAATAAAGTTGATTTTCCTGAGCCATTGGCGCCCAGCAGGCAGACACTCTCACCGCCCGCTATCTTCAGACTCAGATTATTAAAAAGATTATCCCCGCTACCATAACTAAAGGCAATTCCATCTAAAACAAAAACAGTATTATTCAAAAAAAGAAGGCCTCCCATGCAAGCAAGTTCAATTACTAAAAACTTAGCATATCTAAGCAATTAGTTCCAGTTGCCCGCATTCATCCAATACTGCTTCGGGAATTGATCCGGTATAACAACGGGCGCACATGGCCTGATATACTTCCTCGGAAAGATTCATACTGCGATCAAATAGTGCCGCTATGGAAGATCCCACCTGGGCTTGCCGGCTTCGAAGCGCCAGATGTCCAACTGTACGAATTTTGCGGGCTTCAAACATTTCAATGGAAATTGACAGCAATACCATCAGATAGCGGTAGGTCATTTCCAGAATCATAATGAATAAATCCGGTACCCGCAAAACCCGTAACGATTTAAATATATCGGTTACCGGGGTAGTCATAATCAGCAATACACCCAGTGATAACGACAACCCCACCCGTAAAAACAAAAAGGTTACGGAGATGACCCCCTGCCGGCTTATAAAAATTGTCGCCGGCCAGTTTATGCCCAGCCAATGGCCGGGCTGTTCAGATTGAAACAATACTATAAGCGGGGTACCGTCAATAAAAATATTAAGAGTCATGGGCATGGTAAAAAGCAATGTAATGAGGGGAATAAATCCCCAAATTCGCTTCTGCATCATCAGAACCGGTAACCGGGAAAGATGCATAAGCAACATCGTCATTAATAACATAGCGAGCAATACCGGTATCTGCCTGCTCAGACTAATTCCCAGAATAAGAATGATCATACTGACTAATTTCAGTTCAGGGCTAAATTTTTGTAATAGTCCATCACGTTTGGCCATATGCTCAGTTTGCATAGCTTCACAAATAACCTTACGCATATTGCGGATACTTTTAATCAGGTAATGGTTATTACCGGTTTTAAATGCAGTTGGGTTTTTATCTTTAAAATCAGACTCATTCATCCAGTCCGGAAGCAACATGCCCATAACCCTTTCAATTATATTTAATCTCTGACTACTTTGTATAACAGGCTGACCACGGCTACCACCAGAGCTACACCAACTATTGCCGATAAAATATAACCACCGGCTGATTGTATAAAAGTAGCATCCATACCTGGAATGGCATAATCAGGCAGTGGACTTAAGGTCCAGATCTCAGCAAATCTTTCCAAACCGGCCGGAATAAAACCGACCTCCCCGGGTAATTCATCCAGGCCCCATTCACCAAATGCTGTTCCGGTTGCTAATAAACCCAGGGGGGATAAAATTATAAAGGCTCCCAGGACCAGCCATAAATTACGATAGCTTTTAAACATGCTTCTCTACCCCCAGATCATCAATTTTCACGCCATTGGAAAACCTCTGCGCCAGTACGGCCGGATAATTTTTACCCACAAACCATAAACCAGCTGCTGTTACTAATCCCTCTACCGGACCGGCCAGGATCAGATGTTCACTCATCATGGCTATCACCGCCACCTTCAAAGGGACCGGAAAGAATAAAGGAGTCCCGTCAGCCGCCTGAAACAGATGGTACTGAGAGCCAAATTCCACCGCTGTAAATAAAGCGGCTATATTTAATCCAACATAACCGGCAATAAAAGCTGCTGCCATCGCCCGCCCCGACAGATTATCGGCATTGCCTTTAATCAGCCTGTAAGTCAGATATCCCACCCAGGGCATGATAAAAGCCATATTAAAACAGTTCGCCCCCACAGCCAGGACACCACCGTCGCCAAATATTAAAGCCTGAATTATCAAGGCCGTAGACACACCTATACAGGCTGCCCACGGCCCAAGAAGTATGGCCAGCAACACTGCTCCTACCGCATGAGCCGAGCTTCCTCCCGGTATAGGAAGATTGAACATCATAATCGTAAAAGAAAAGGCTGCTCCAATAGCCAGTACCGGGATATCTTTCTTTTTAACTTCCGACTGCACTTTCTTTACCGCAATTCCCCAGAGTGGAACCATGGCAACTACAAAAGGAATAGCTGTTTGCGGACTTAAATAACCATCCGGTATGTGCATTATAATCCCTCCCTTAATTTAATCCGGTAAAAGAAATGTTTCCTTTTTTAAACCAGACAAAAAACCATGAAGGCATTAACCCCACTGGTCGGTTAATACCTTCATGGTAATGATAAAAAACTAATTGGTTTTTAAATAAAAGGAAACTTATTTGAATAACTGCACCTTCATGGTGCCATTTAAGCCTTTTATTCTACATTTTCAACAAATCCCCTGCCCGATAACCGGTTTTATGTAAATATTTCTTTTATTTAATAATAATCAGAGTTAACTTGTCAGCTATAAAAATTGATGTTAAACTGGCATAAAAGCAAATATTTATACTTACTATTATTATATAACATAACATGAAGCAGTATGAAACTGCTTTAAAGCAATGCTTCTACCAAACCATTTCCTGCTGACCTGCCTTAACAAAAAGCAGGTTGTCCTCAAAATATATCCATGAAGGATTAAATGTAACCAGAATTTAATAGCACCATTCTCCGAGCCTCTTGGTCTAAGGCACTAAAAGCTATGATTATCAGGCCATTGGGTTCATGAGCAAACTTATGGGCCTTCCATTATGTAAAGGAGATGCTTAGGTTAGATTATTTGCATAGACCTGGATTTTTAAAAGTTCCTGGCTTTGTAAAAAATGGCCGGCATTTCTGTCGGCCATTTTTATTGGGAACTTTTAAATAAGGCTTCAGTTGCTTAAGGATATTTAGGCCTGAAAGTCAATTCAAGGGGAGGTGAGCAATAGGAAGCCATATTATTTCAACATTATAGCTTCCTGAATAAAGAATCCGGTTTATTGGTGGGTGAGGGAATTGAGGAACTTTGTCGTGCTTCCCTCAAACCGTAATTAGAAATTGGAGGAGGGATAAGGTTTGAGCACAGCTACATTAACAGACACAGAGATCATTAAGATAACTAACAAATGCAAAGCCTGTGATCACTGTACTTCTGTGTGTCCGACCGGCGCTGCTAAAGGCCTTCTCGGGCAAAAACATTATATTGATTATAAAACCTGTATAAACTGTGGACAATGTCTGATCAACTGTCCTTTTGGCGCGATTACTGACAGTAGTACCGTAGATCAGGTTAACCAGGCCCTGAAAGACCCCGGTAAAACAGTAATCGTTCAGGAAGCTCCTGCTGTCCGGGTAGCACTGGGAGAAGAATTTGGACTGCCCATCGGCACCAATGTCAAGGGCAAAATGCATGCTGCTTTGCGTAAACTGGGTTTTGACAAGGTATACGATACTGAATTTGCTGCTGACCTGACTATTATGGAAGAGGGCACCGAATTGATTCACCGGGTATTTAAAATGGCCGGAGTAGCAGGTTTCGAGGATAGAGGGCCATTGCCCCAGTTTACATCCTGTTGTCCTGCCTGGATTAAATATGCTGAAGATAAATACCCGGCCGTACTGCCACATTTATCATCGGCCAAGTCTCCGCAGCAAATGTTTGGAGCCATAGCCAAAACCTATGCAGCCAAAAAGCAGGGAGTTAATCCAGCTGATATGGTATCCGTGTCAGTTATGCCCTGCACCGCCAAAAAATATGAATCCGAGCGTCCCGAAATGATAGCCAGCGGCTTTAAAGATGTTGATTATGTAATAACTACCCGTGAATTGGCCTCCATGATTAAGGATGCCGGAATTGATTTTGCAAACCTTCCGGATGAAGAAGCTGATAAGCTAATCGGTTCTTCTACCGGTGCAGCTACCATTTTCGGAGTTACCGGTGGAGTTATGGAAGCCGCCTTGCGTACTGCCTACGAAGTTCTCAGCGGAGAAAGCCTGGATAAAGTAGAGTTCAAGGCGGTACGCGGTATGCAGCCGGTGCGTGAAGCTACCGTGGAAATTCCCGTCAAAGATTTGGGGATAACCTTACCGGTCAATGTCTGTATAGTAACCGGTACCAAATATGTTGATAAAGTAGTTGAGGATGTAATAGCCGGTCGCAGCAACTATCACTTTATTGAAGTGATGAACTGCCCGGGCGGATGTATCAATGGCGGTGGTCAGCCCATTCGTCATGAAATGTATTAGGAAAGGAGGAGGGCTAATGAGTATTTTTAAAGAAAAATCAGTATTTACCCGCCGACAGTTCCTGATAGGTTCAGGCATGCTGGCGGCTACTGCAGTTATAACCGGCATATTTGCCAAGTTTGGCTTTGATGCTTATGCGGTAAGTCAAGACTATATTGCCAAAAGAGCTGCTGGTCTTTATAATCTCGATGAAAAAATGGCCATAAGGAAATCCCATGAAAACCCTGAAATATTACAGATTTACAAAGACTTTTTGTCACCGGGAGAGGTTAGCCCGGTGAGTGAAAAAGCTCATCATCTCCTGCACACCAAATATGGCAGGGAAATCCCTGCTATGATTGAAGAATTACATGCTCACCGGCATGATGCGGCGTAGGAGGTAATAATATGAGCGAAATTAATGGAAAAGTACTTAAACACGGTGAACAAACCCGAACCATGCACTGGGTGCATATGATAGCTTTCATTATCCTGGCCTTGACCGGTATTGGTTTCTACTTTGATATCGGCTTTATTGCCGGAATTTTTGGCGGCGAAGCCAACTCTTCCCTGGTTCATCGCTGGGCGGGAGTAGTATTTACCGTTGGTCCTGCTCTTTATATTTTATTAAACTTTGAACGCTTTGCCCGGTTTATGAATACTATCGCTACCATTACCAAAGACGATATCGGCTGGCTGAAAACCATGGGAGGCTATATTCCTTTCCTGAAAGGAGAAGTACCGCCGCAGGATAAATATAATGCCGGCCAGAAAATGCTGGGGCATTTAATCATTATTGGCTGCCTGCTGATGATACTGACCGGTTTCCCCATGTGGTTATGGCGGGCAGTAGTACCAGCCGCCTTTTTGGCCTTTTGTTACAATATTCATTTTTGGGTGGCGGTGATATTGATTCTGGCCATTGCCGGTCACTTTTTCCTGGCAGCTATTCACCCCAAATCCAGAGTGGAATTTGCTTCCATGATGATGGACGGCTATATTGATGCCGAAATCAGTGCCCATCACAACGAAAAATGGTTTAATAGTTTGCAGGAAGTAAAAGAATAAGCAGTTTATTTATAAACCCGGTCTAATATAGATCGGGTTTTTTTATAAGTTTTTGAATAAAAATCCCTTTATCATTAATTTGATTAGCTCTCCCGGAAATGGCATTATATAAGCACCTGGTTATCACCGGTTAAAGGAGAGTCATGTCCATGTTATGTGAATCATTTGCCCCGATTGCCGCACCGGATGCCCGCGTATTGATTCTGGGCAGCATGCCGGGGGTAATGTCACTGCAAAAACAACAATACTATGGTCATCCCAGAAATCACTTCTGGCCAATAATATTCTCGGTAATAAATAAACCATTGCCTGAAAATTATGAGGCGAGAGTGCAGGGGCTGATGGATAATAAAATTGCCCTCTGGGATGTATTGCGTTACTGTCATCGCGAAGGCAGCCTGGATTCACGCATAAAAAATGAAGTGCCCAATGATTTTAATGATTTATTAGCTAAGCTTCCCCAGCTTAAACTAATTTGTTTTAATGGAAGCAAAGCTGCTCAGATGTGGAAAAAACATGTTAACTGTTCTGCCGAAAACCTGGATTTAATACTTCTGCCCTCTACCAGTCCGGTACCGGGTAAAAATATCAAAACCCTGCAGGAAAAACTGGCCGTCTGGAAAATTATTGCCGATTATTTGAATTAATCCTGTAGTTTAAAGTTGACATTTAAGGTGGTCCCCGGTTGTCCATTCCCTGCGAGTTATTTACCGCTATATGTGTTCTTCCAAAAGTTTCAGAAACAGGTCTGCCAGGCGGGGTTCAAACTGTGTTCCACTGCAACGTATTATCTCGGCTTTAGCTTCTTCATGCGACATGGCCTTACGATAGGGGCGGTCATTGGTCATGGCATCATAGGCATCGGCCAGAGCCAGAATACGACATTCCAGAGGAATATCTTCACCAGCCAATCCCAGAGGATAGCCTTTACCGTCCCACCATTCATGGTGCATGAGGATTAGATCGGCCAGAGGGCTTAGTTCCGGTGAAGCCAGAGCAATGCGTTGTCCAATTTCAGAGTGGCGCTGCATTTCCAGATATTCTTCCGTAGTAAGCCGATCCTCCTTGAAAAGAATCCGGTCCGGTACTCCCACTTTACCAATATCATGAAACTGAGCCAGCAGTCGCAGAGTAGTAAGAACACTGTCAGCCAATCCCAAACCTCTCCCCAGCAATACTGCCAGCACCTGCATTCTTTCCCCATGACCTTCAGTAATAAAATCTCTGGCCTCCAGAGCTTTCAATAAAGTATGTACAACCGCACTGCGGGCACTTCGGCTGTGGTGAAGCTTAATGCGATTCATATAGTCATCGGCATCCTTGTAGGTTTCCCGCAGAGATACAGCCGGATCTTCTCTTACTGCTATACCAATTGACAGGCTCAACGGAAGCTCAGGATTGCTATTATTGAATTCAGTTATTTTTTCCTGTATGGATGCTGAAACTCCTTCAAGACTTTCCCGGTCCATATTGGGAAGCAGGACGGCAAATTCATCCCCGCCAACCCTGGCAATTATTTCTTTTTTAAACACTTCCTGTAATATATGCGCAGTTTTAACCAGCAAACGATCTCCCGCCTCAACTCCCATAGTATCATTAACCAGTTTTAATCCATCCAAATCGAGCATTATTACTCCGACTGGAATTATACCGGCGTTATCCAGACGGCTTATTTCCTCATCAAAATAAGTGCGGTTATATAAATTGGTTAATGGATCATGTACACTTAAATAGCGCAGCTCCTCTTCCAATTGCTTGCGCTCGGTAATATCACGGCTGCTAAGTATTATTCCGGTTACTTTTCCATTCTGAACAATAGGATTTCCCAATGTTTCCGTCCATATATAATGCCCTTCCGCATGTTGGCAGCGATGATGACTGGTGGCAGGTGCTCCTGTTATCAGAGCATTTTTTAGAGCGCGGGCTATACTCCGCATATCATCCGGATGAACAAAATCAACGAACATCATCTTTTTCATAACTTCAATCGGATATCCCAATACTTTAAAATGTGAAGGACTCACATACACCAGATTACCTTTGGCATCCAACTCACTTACCAGATCCAGCATATTATCAGTTATACGGCGAAGGTTGCTTTCACTTTCGCGCAGGGCTTCCCGGGCTTTTATATCCTCGGTAATATCATCGGCCAACACCATTCCGCCGACAATACGGCCATTTTCTCTTAAAGCAGCGGAATTAATCTTTAAAAACTTCTTGCTGCCGTCCTTGTGCCTTACCGGTAAAACATAAGTTGATGAATCTCCGGTAGTTAATCTTCTTTTAATCTCTTTTTCTATCCATTCCCAGTCTTCATCGGGAAATAGTTCCCGGGTACGGAAAGTGCCGATTACTTCATCGGGTCGGTAACCAATTATTTCAAAGCACTTTTTATTAATAAATGTCAGACGGATATCCTGATCAAAGGTATAAAACAGCTCGTTCATATTATCAATCATGGTTTTATTAAACTCCAATTGCTTACGCAACTGCTGCTCAGTTTTCTGCAAGGCCTCATACTGCTGGCGCAATTCCTCTTCAGCCGCCATTAATTGCTGAAAGGCCGCTTCTGCCTGCTCGTTAGCCGCCTGGGAGCTATAATCCAGGGCAACTACAAAACCGTTATCCCGCAATATCTCTATAGCGGCAATAATATTACCGTTGTGATCAAATATGGGGGAAGCCTTGGCCCAATAATAGACGCTTTTCCCAGTAGAAGCGACATTGATATGTCCCTCTTTGTACAAATCATCACCCTCGCGACGAAAACTCCGGTTAAATTCAGTTTCCAGAGCAGGTTCCAAAATCAAATCAGCCAGTACCGGGCCAGGAGTGCCATAAAAATTCATGGCACAATAGCTGCTGTCCTTTCCCAGTATTTCCTCGCGGGGAATTTGAGAAATTTTTTGCAGCTGTTTGTTCCAGACAACAATTTTATGATTAGAATCAATAACAAATACAGGATCGGGAATAGAGTCCAAAATGTTCAGAAATAATTCTGTTTCTAATTCTTTCATGTGCACTCTCCCATTTAATAACAGATGGCAGCTGTTATTAGTAAATAGAAAATTCTACTTGCTTTGACAAATATCCTTCTAATACTTCAATATTTTCGTAATTTTTAATTTAAAACTTGAATAAATAATATACTTATATAACCAATAAGAATAATACAGGCTCATATAAATATAGAGTTTCAGGGTAAAATAATTAAGGTTTGATTATTGCATGGCATTATTGAAATGGGCATAGTCCAGGGCTACCCGGTTACGACCATTTCTTTTAGCCCGGTACAAAGCTTTATCTGCTCTTTCTACCAGGATGCTGGCGGGAATATTATGGGGAAAAACTGTAGCCACACCTAAACTGATGGTTACCTGGTTATAAACGGGTGAATAAGCATGAGGCAGGGACAGATTAATGATTTGTTGACGCAGGCTTTCTGCCAGCATGGCAGCTCCTTCCAATTCGGTCTCCGGCAATAATATGGCAAATTCCTCACCGCCATAGCGGGCTACCAGATCAGTAGGCCTTTTTACTCCGTTCTGCAATGCCTGCGCTACCCGGTGCAAACATTTATCTCCATTTAAATGACCATAGTTATCGTTATAAAGCTTAAAATTATCTATATCAACAATAATCAGGGATAGCGGCGTATTATTGCGCCTGCCTCGCAGCCATTCTCCGTTAAGCTGTTTATCAAAATAGCGGCGGTTGGCAATACCGGTCAAAGTATCAACTATACTATGTTCAACTAATTTACGGTGTAATTTTTCCACCTGATTCATACCGTAATTTATACTGACAAAAGTAATAAATATCCCCGTCAGTACTGCCACTATAGCACTTAGAGCCGCGACTGGCTGAGTATAAATGGAACTGCCCGGGTAAATAAGGGCAGGTGTTAACGGAATAGCTCCGCTTACTTCCATAATTGCCACCAGCGTAAATAAGGCTCCTCCCATTATGGCAGTATAAAGTGCATAGCGATAATTTAGAAATACCCGGTATAAAGCTACGGCAACAATTATAAACATGGTAGCATAAGAGGTCAATGAACCGGCCATATAAAGAACCAGTTGATTGATACCTAATTCTATCAGGATACTGGTACAGGTTAATTGTTTTATAAGCTCATTTTTTGATTTAACAATATTAATCAGGATATTGGCCGATATATATACCAGAACCATAAATACCCAGATAGCCAGAATAACTCTTTCAACCTGGGTTTGGCCCCCCTGCCCCTTAAAAGTACTCATTGCTATAAATGAGATTAGAAATATAAGTGGAAAAACAATAACCAGGCGTACGCGTGCCGCTATCAGGAGACGCCGGTTATGTACTTCCTCTGAACCAATAGAAGTTAAAAACTCCTGATAGAGCTTATTATTTTTGCTGGATAAATCAGACCCCATGCTATTCTCCGCCATCCTGTAGAATTTTATGATTCTAATTATAACCTTTATTCCAATAATAACTAGTAATGGCAGGGAATTAATAAGTAGTTGTTAAGGGGGGCGGTTCTGCTATCCTCCAAAGCGGATAACAAAATCGCCCCCCTTGCCACTAACTTATATCCATTATTTTCCGATTCCGGCCTTACCCCTGCTCAGATTGTGCATAACCAACATAATCTGATTACGGTCTTCCATCTTCAGGGCATTCTCCAGTCCACCACAATCCAGATTCATGTTAATGGCTTCCTTAGTAAGCCGCATGGCCATATAATCCTTGGCTACCATCAAATTGGCCAGTTCCAGAGCCGCCTCAGTAAGTTGATCACGCTCCACGCATTTGGATACAAAGCCTAGGGCTACGGCTTCTTCCGCACTCATAAAACGACCGGTCAGCATAAATTCATAAGCCCGTCCGGCACCAATTAAACGGGGCAGAAAATAGCTGCAACCCATATCAGCCCCGCCCAGACCAACATTTACATAAAAAGCCGAAAAACGGGCATCCGTAGAAATTACTCTGATATCTGAAGCCATGGCAAAGCTGAAACCGGCTCCGGCAGCTGCACCGTGTACCACCGCAATTATGGGTTGGGGAATCTGGCGCATAGCCAATTGCAGTCTGCCCAACCGGCTTTGCCAGTCATACAGATAATAAGTATTGGCATTTTCCGGATCTATAGGTTCAGATAAATCCAGTCCTCCGCAGAAACCTTTGGACTCCGGAGAACCGCGCATGATTACTACCCGAACCTTCAGATCGTGACGCAGCCTGGCCCACAGATCGGACAATTCATCCAGCATCAGATTGTTGACTGAATTAAGTTTTTCCGGACGATTCAGCGTCAGCCACAGGATTCCCTGTTCATCAACCTCGGTCAGCAGAGTCTGGTAATTAAAATCAGCCATCTTGTTTCCTCCCCTTTTATTTAAATCTTATAGGAATACTTCCAGAGGTATGTCGCTCATAAAGCCCTCATTACGGGTAAGGATCGTGCACATTGTATTAATCCGGGGCATTTCATAATCGAAATAATACTGCATGGTGATTATTTTTCCCTCATAAAAATCCTTATCCACAGAGGAATTATTACTGTTCAGCGCCGAGCATGCTGCCATACCCTGCAATAGCCATTGCCAGCCAATAGTCAGTATACCCATCATTTCCAGATACAAAGAGGCATCACTGAGAAATCGCCCCGTATCCCCCTGCGATGCGGCCTGCAATAAATGGGATGTTACCTGATCAACCCTGGTCATGGCCTCTTCCAGAATTTTCGCCGCCGGTTTCAGGTTATTAATTTCTACAGCTGTATTTATGGTTTTGATCAATTCCTCTTTAAATAAATGGTAGGCCTGACCTTTTTTCATAATAACTTTCCTGCCCAGCAAATCCTGGCCCTGTATACCGGTAGTACCTTCATGAATGGGGTCAATGCGAATATCGCGGTAATATTGCTCCACGGGAAAATCTTTGCAATATCCATAACCGCCCAGACACTGAATAGCAGCACTGGTAGCCAATATGCCCATTTCCGAAGGGTAAGTCTTCACTACCGGTACGAGGAAATCAACCAGCAGTTCGTTATTTTCCGGTTCTTTACCAGCTTTGACCAGATCTATATATTTACTTACCTGTAAACCCAATGCCAGTGCCCCTTCAGCTATGGCCCGCTGAAACATCAACATACGTTTTATGTCCGCATGATTGATAATTGCTATTTGTGGGGACTCAGGATTCTTATCATTTAGTTTTCTTCCCTGTAATCTCTGCTGTGCGTATTCCAAAGCTGCATAATAAGCGGCAGTAGCCTTTGAGGTTGCTCCTATCCCCACATTAACCCGTTCTTCATTCATCATCTGGAACATGTAAGCCAGACCTTTATGGGGTTCACCAATCAAATAACCTCTGCAACTGCCGTTGTCACCCATGGATAACTGGCAGGCGGGACATCCCTTGTAACCCAGTTTATGCTCAATACCGGTACAAAATATATCATTGGCCTGTAAATTACCGGCTTCATCTATATAAAGCTTCGGAACCAAAAAGAGTGAAATTCCTTTAACCCCGGAAGGTGCACCTTTAATTCGGGCCAGCATCATGTGCACCGTATTATCAGTAGCATCAGTACTGCCGCCGGTAATAAATATTTTTTGTCCCTTAATAAGAAAATACCCCTGTCCGCTGTCTTCAGCGGAAGTTTTCACATCCGCCAGTGAACTGCCGGCATTGGGTTCGGTAAGGGCCATGGTTCCCTGCCACTGCCCGGCCAACATAGGTTTCAGATACAAATCCTGCAACTCTTTGGAGCCAAAGTTCACCAGCAGATTGGCTGCTCCGGCAGTCAGCTGCGGATAGGCTGATAAAGAATAATTGGCTGCTCCCATAATAAAAGTAATTACTGTATTTATTACACTGGGCAGTTGTTGTCCCCCAAATTCATAACTGGCACCCGGATTAATCCATCCGCCGGCACCACATTCCTGCATGTAAGTACGGACCACCGGATGCACCCGCGCTATACCGTCTGCATAAACCGGCGGGTTGGAATCCATATCCTGAAAAACCGGATACATTACACCGGTGCCCAACTTGGATATCGTATCAATAATTAATTCAAAAGTATCCCGGCTGTGATCCTGAAAATACTCATAGTTACATAAATCTTCCGCCTGTAATACTTCATAAAGCATAAACTGAATATTGCGTCGGCTGAAAAACTGTTGCGCCATATACTTTTCTCCCTAAAATTCGATTTAAAAATTAAACTGCTTTTATTATAACAAATAAATTGCCTTTAAGGGGGCGGTCAAGGGGACGAATGCTTCCCAATCCAGGAACTGTACCCGGGTCACATGTTTCATCGCAAATGCAGTCATTCCGGCAGTAATCATGAAGGTTTTTTCATCCCCTTTTTGACCTTTTGCAGGACAAATAAGTGTCAAAAGAACCGTCCGAAACCGCCTGAAAAAGTCCTCTTTTGCGTGTCATTCTGAACGATAGTGAAGCAACCTTAATAGCGACCTTAAGGAGCATCGGCAACATTAATTACACCCGACAGGGTGTATCGGTGGTACCCGTGAGGGTGAAGTCCCTTAGGGGGGAATCTCGTTGGTAATCCCAATATTACGGCCTTAGAAGAGATCCTTCGTCCCTGTAGCTCCTCAGGATGACATTTATGGTACTTTTTCAGTGATCTCGAACCGTCCGAGACTGCTGAAAAAGTCCTTTTTTACATGTCATTCTGAACGATAGTGAAGCAACCTTAATAGCGACCTTAAGGAGCATCGGCAACATTAATTACACCCGACAGGGTGTATCGGTGGTACCCGTGAGGGTGAAGTCCCTTAGGGGGGAATCTCGTTGGTAATCCCAATATTACGGCCTTTAAAAGAGATCCTTCCTCGCCTGCAGCTCCTCAGGATGACATTTATGGTACTTTTTCAGTGATCTCGAACTGTTCCCTTGACACTTTTGACACTTTATGGTTTGGGATAAGTAACTTTAGCCTCTCTTAAATCACTATTCCAGCCAACCTGACATCCCAGATTTTCGCTTATAAAACGCAATGGAAGCATGGTGCGTCCCGGCGGTAAGATTTGCGGGGCTACCTGCGCATTATCCGGGTCAATCCTTTTTTCCACCCCGTTGATCAAGGCGGTGTTTTTACCAATCCACATTTCGATTCTGGTTTCATTATTACTTATGGTAACTTTGCGGGTGTCCGGGTCCCATCCAACTTCGGCACCCAAAGGTGTTGCCACATAGCGGATTGGCAGCAGGGTCCGGGCATCTATGATAACCGGAGCTGTATCCATAGGGGTAGTAATATCATTGATATAATATTGGGCTTTGTCAATATAAAAGCGTAATATTGTGGTCTTGCCGACAATATCAGTCGGGGGCTGATTTTCCTGCGGAGGTTGTACAACTGATGCCTGTTGGGTAGTGGCACTGGTCAGTGAAGAATAATTCGAATCCCCTGCACTGTTATAGGCTTTAACTCGGTAAAAATAAGTAGTTGATGCTGTAAGCCCCTTATCATCATAAGCAGCGCTTCCTGCCGGCAGTTCTGCGATTTGAGTATAACCGCCTACTTGAGTCAACGAACGTTCGAGCTTAAATCCACTTTCATTATTGGCATTATCCTTCCAACCCAGTTTTATTTGTGAATCTGAAATCGCTGTAGCCATCAATTCAGATGGTGCCTCCGGCTTAACTGCCGGAGGAGTTCCGGTAGTAGTAGCACTTAAGATATTGCTATCCGCAGACCCCAGCGCATTATAAGCGGATACATAGTAATAATATTTGGTGCCCGGCAGCAATCCGGTATCGCCGTATCCATTCCATCCTCCGCTGTCACTGTCATATACTTTACTGAAATTAGCCTCTCCGTCTTTTTTACGATAAATATAAAAGCCGGTTTCGTTGGTGGAGTTGTTTTTCCAGGTAAGGTCAATACGGGTATCATCTGAACCGGGAAGGGCTGTCAACAGGGTAGGTGCTAATGGTTTGCTGTTTACTATTTCCAGGGTAGTAGCAGCAGCATCATTGCTAAATGGCGAAGAACCAATACTATTATACGCTGTAACTACATAATGATACTTGGTTCCGGGAGTAAGTCCGGTATCATGGAAACTGGTAATGTTGGGGCTTGTATTTCCTATGCTGGTATAGCCGGGAGCACCCTCAAGCTTCCGATGTATGAAGAATCCGCTTTCATTAAAAGATTTATCTGTCCAGGCCAAATCCACAGTATCCGTAGTAGTACCTGTAACAGTCAGGTCAGCGGGAGCTGCTGGTTTTATCAGAATGGGTCCCATTAATTTTTTAATACTGAAAGTTCCACTGTCATTATAGTAATGCTTGATAACCGGATGAGGGGGGTATCCCTGAAATAAACTTCTTGCGATATCAATTTTTATGATTCCCTGGGTGGTAGGAGATGTCGGAACTGTCCAGGTATACGTTCCGGGATTGCCGTCTAATATTTCCTGAGAATACCAAGAGGTTCCACCATCAGAAGAATACATGATATTAACTGATTGTACTATTCCGCCGGCATCCCAGGTAATGTCATAACTGCTACCGGCAGTAAGTATTGCCCCGGCTGCCGGGGTGTTGATAATAATATTCGTATCCAGTTCAGGTACATATTCGGCTCGGGCCGCATATACCTCCGTGAAGACCATGCCCAGTATAAAAACAAACATCATTGCCAACCAAAAGAAACGCTTTTTCATCACAACTCCTCCTATTCATTGGATGTTTATGGATTTTAATTACAGTGCCGATTTTATTTTATCACAATTTAATACAAGTAATTTGCTACCGAAAAAATACACTTATAACCTAAATTAAAAATTTTAAAATATTAAATTGTAATAAAGGAAATTAAATCCTTTTTCTAGAATTTTATTAATAATTATCGACCCTTTAATTCATTATAAAGAGGAGGAAACAATTATGCGAAGAGTCCTTTTGTTGGCATTCCTTATTTCATTTTCCGTGATTGCTGCTTTTATTTTCCCGGCTAATGCTTCTGCAGCATTAGTAATACCAATTACCAATCTGGAAGTGTTGCCATCCAACCAGTCAGCTGATGTAGGAGAAACAGTTACCTACAAGGCTATGTCAACGAATGCTGCCGGGAAGGTAACTGATGTAACCAATCTATGCGACTGGTTTATTGGAGACAGTACAATAGCCCAGAATATCTCACCAGGCGAATTTAAGGCTTTAAAAGCCGGAACTACTATAGTATGGGCTAAGTGGGAGAGATTCCCTGAAGGCTCCAATGAAGCCGGTTTGACAGTTACCGAACCACAAGGAAAACCAATTCTGGTTATTGAGCCTGCCAATGCCAGCATTCTTAAAGGGGAATCCCAGCAATATCGAGCTTACCTGCGCAACACCTTGGGAGATGCGCCTAATCTGGATGTAACTGATGCATGTGTCTGGGAAATTAATAATCCAATTGCCGAACTACAGGATCAGGGCCTTTTCCAGGGTATTGCTATCGGTAATGCCATAGTTACCGCCCATTATTATAAGGCTTCTCCAGTTGCTACACATTATGTTCCCCCACTGGATCTTCTTGCCAGAGCCACTCTGGAAGTGAAAGACAAGACAACCAGATACTGGTTGGAAGTCACTCCTCCAACAGCTACTATAATGGTTGGAGAATCCCGGCAGTATACTGCCACGTTATACAGTTCGGATAATGCTGCCGGTGATGATGTAACTTCCATCTGTAGCTGGGCTATTGCAGAGAATATTGCCAACCCGGTAGCCAAAGGAAAATACCAGGGTACCAGTGAGGGTACTACCACGGTTACTGCCACCTATAATCCGGTTCAGGAAGCCATTAATGGAGAATCGAGCATTATGGAGCTAAGCGATGATGCCGTACTAATTGTGCTTGAAAATGAAATTCCCCCGCCAACTGAAAATCTGCCTGACGGCAAAATGATCGACCGGCAGCCAGGTTATATAACACTTTGCGATCCTCAAAATTTAGGTAACCCCGGAAATGAGTTTTTTATCGATTTTGATCAGAGCAAAATGGATACTAATCCGGATCGTTATCCAAAAGCATTCTATTGGAATACCAGCTATCAAAAATGGGTGGCACTTACTACTTATCCGGTTGCAAACGGTAAAGTAAAAGTTCTTAACGACGGCAATTATTCCGGATGGTTTGTAGTCATGGGATGCATTCAGCCAAACTTCACTGATATCGGTGGACATTGGGCTGAAAAAATTGCCAATCGCATGAACGGGCTGGGACTTCTGGAAGGTTATCCTGACCCTCAGAATCCCAATAGCCTTACCCGTCCGGCGGGTCTGGACCGTATCATTATTCGTTCCGAGCTTACGGCAGCAGTATCCAGAATACTTGGCCTGGCACCCGGCGACACGCATCTTTATAGCAGCATTACCTATATGACTGCCGCAGAGAATGACCAGATTTTGCAGGCTAAATATAGCGATGCTGATCAAATTCCTGAATGGGCCAGACCATATGTTGCAGCTATGACCAAAGCTGGTCTGGTTAGTGGTAAAGGTGATCGTTTTGCCCCCAACGACCAGTTAACCAGAATTGAAGCTGCGGTTATTATTTCCAATGCTTTGAAAAATGTTCCCGGATTTGGAACTCCAGCTGACCTGAGTACTTACTCAGATTACAGTCAAGTTCCCGGCTGGGCTGTTGGCAAAGTAGCTCAGGGTACCATCAATGGTTATCCGGATGGAACCCTTCGTCCCAACCAGACTATAAACCGTGCCGAATCCCTGACCCTTCTGCTTACCTTGCTCAGAGGTCTGGACTGGTAGATTTAAATACCAATTTAAACCTTAAAGCCCCGGCTCTGTTTCAAAAGGCCGGGGCTTAACTTATTTAAGGGTATACTATATCAGGATGCTGTTTCATTCCCGAAAAACGCCCGGGCCCTGCAATATACTGCGGCCTCCGGATTGAGAAATCACCTGTATCCGAGTGCTTATTCTCTCCTTCAGGGCGGGAACATGCGAAATTACACCAATCAGCTTGCCATCCTGCTGTAGTTCCGCCAGGGTAGTCAGGGCGGTATCAAGGGTATCTTCATCCAGAGCTCCAAATCCTTCATCCAGGAACAATGAGTCTACGCTAACCTTATGACTGGCCATACCGGACAAACCCAGGGCCAGGGCCAGACTGACCAGGAAACTCTCGCCTCCGGACAAGTTGGCGGTAGAACGAATCTCTCCCGCCTGATAGTGATCAATAACATTTAACTCCAGGTTCTGGTCATAGCTGCGTACCAGCCTGTAACGGTCACTCATTTTCTGCAGTTGACGGTTGGCATGGTTTATCATAATATCAAAGCTCAAACCCTGGGCAAAATTGCGATACTTCTTACCATCTGCCGAGCCAATTAAATCATGTAAAACCTGCCAGCCTCGCAGTTGTTCATTTTGAATTTCTATCTTCTTAAGATGTTCCTGCATCTGTTTGCGGGAGTGGTCGTTTTCCTGCAGAGTTCTCCGAATATCACGGATACTATCCTGTAAATCACTCAACTCCTGAGCACAGACAGGTAAACCAGCCTGTAAAACCTCATAAGACTGATTGGTTATCTGTTTATCTTTTTCCTGCTGCAGTTTATCCTGGCGGTCAGCCAGACGGGTTTGCAACCCGGTTTTTTCCTTTTCAAATTGTTCCATTTGTAAGGATAGTGATTCCTGCTCATCTGCAGGTAAACAGGCCTGTAAATAATTTTCTTCCTCATTAAAACCAGTCTGCTGCAAACCAGCTATGAAATCCTGCTCCATAGTCTGTAATTCCAGTGAACGCTTTTGCACATCATCACCTAGTTTTTCCTCCTGCTTTTGTAAATGATTCAGGTGTTGTTTTAGTTCTTCCACATAATCACGCGCCTGTCCTACTCTATCCTCAGCTATATTTATTTCTTTATCCAGACGCTCCTCTTCCCTGTCCGGATTACGGTCAGCATATAATTCAAAACGGACCTTCCGCTGCACCTGGCATTGTTCCCCGAGTCCGTCCAGCCTGATTTGGTTGCTCTGTATAGCATTTTTGCCGGTTTGCCAGCGGAACTGTTTTATTTCCAGTTCATTTTGGCCAGCGCTAATATCTTTTTCCAAACGCAAGCCCTCGGTCTGATTATACTCCCACAAATCCTTGCGTTGCCTCAGACCTTCAATTATTTCCGCCAGTCCATCCAGGGGAAGCTCTGAAATATCATAGGGGGCTAATTCCTTTAATACTGCCGCCTGTAAATTAAGCACTTCAGATTTTATATTCCGGTACTCCCGTTGCAGTCGTTCATTATCTTTGCAGGCCTGTTGCTGCTGCCAGCTGGACTGCTGCAGCTGCAATTCCGAGTTTTTGAACATAGTTTGCGCTTCATCATAGCCGGCACTTAATTCCTTTATCGCTTCCTCTGAAGTTTCCATGGCAATAATTTTTTCATTATACTCAATAATGTTTTGCTCATTTACAAGCAATAACGATTCAATTTCTGCAACCATATTCTCTTCACTAAATTGGAGATTCAATTCAGCCATAACCACATTCTGCAACTCAGACTCATTTCGCATAAGCTGCTCATTATCCTGCACTGCTTTAAGCGTATTTTCCAGCCGGTTATTTACTTTGGCCACTTCTATTTTTCCCTGCTGTATTTCCTGATTAACCTTTTTCAACAGCTGTCGGGACGCATGCAGATTTTGTTCAGTTTCATCCAACTGCGGTACATTTCCACTGGCAAAGGGATGTTCGGTAGACCCGCATAACGGACAGGCTTTGCCGTCTTCCAATCTGCTCCGTTCTTCTTCCAGGTCTTGAATACGATTCAGTAGCATTACCTGGGTTTCCAGATGGGCCGCTTCCCGTTCCAGGTTTCCGGCTTCTTCTTCGCCTGCTTCTATTGCAGTTATCAACTGCTGCTGCTGTTGTTCCAGTTGCTCGATCAACCGCCGGTTATTTACCAATTCACTATCCAACTGACTAACTTTAGTTAGAATCTGTTTCAACTCTGCCATTCGGTTTTCCCTATACCTGTAGTCATCTAATCTGGTACGCCACCAGCTTAACCGATGTCCTTGCAGGCTGGCGTTTAAACTGTCCTGATTATTTTTTAATACTCTATACTGCCTTTCCATAGCGGCACGATTATTTTCACAGGCAACCGCAATTTCCTGTTGGGATATGGTTAGAATCTGCAAGTTTTCTTCATTGGTTAGCCATTCTGCCTGCTTGTTTTTTAAAGCAGCCGATAAGTCCATCAATTGATTAAAACTACGGGTTATTCCAGTGAGACCGCCAACCAGACCGGCATCATGACGGTTATCTATGCAGTATTTTTCAATTTCGTCCCGGTTTTTTTGCTTATCCTGCAAATTCTTTTGCTGCTCAGCTATTTTGGTCTGTAAATCTGAACACTCCAGCTCAGCTGTTGCAATAACCGACTGGATTTCTTCCATCTGCTGTTGAAGCTGCCTGATTAAAACATCTATTTCCCTTACTCTTTTAGCCGTTTCCCCTTCCGACCTGCGTAATATTTTTAATTCCTGCAGCTTATTGCCGGCCTCCTGCCAGGCCTGCACCGCCTTCTGCAGCGCCTCCTTCTGCCCGGGCAAATCCTGCCTGACTTTAATCAGACTGGTCGTATCATCCTTTTGTGATTGCCTGGCATTGCAAAGATTGGCATAGGACACATCTAAGGCTGATGCCTGCCGCGCCGCCAGCAGTCGGTCCTGTTCGGGCTGAAATGCTGCCTGCTGCTGTAAATAATCCTGCCATTGCTGATCAATGGTTTTAATTTCACTTTCCAGTTCATTCAGCTTTTCCAGCCAGGCCAATGCTTCCCGCATATTCGCAAGTTGTTGCTGCTGTTCTTTTTCATGGGTGATTTTAAGTTGCCATTCATCCTGCAGCTGTTCTTCTTCGGAGGCACTTAACAGCTTCATGCCAGTTGTTTCTGCCTGCAGAACTTCCAGACGGTTTTTTTCTTCCCGACTTCTTTCATGCACTTTTCTGGAAATTTCACTGTAAATTTCCGTGCCGGTTATCGATTCTAAAATGGGGGCCCGTTCATCAGCTGAGGCCTGCAGAAAAGCTGCAAAAGCCCCCTGGGCCAACAGCATGGCCCGCGTAAACTGGTTAAAATTCATGCCGGTAATTTCTTCTACCCGAGCAGCTACATCCCGGATTTTATTCTCCAATACCTGACCGGTACGGGCATCAACTATCTCATGTTTATGGGCTTGCAGATTGCCATCCGGTTTTTTTCTGGCCCGTTGCTGGCTCCAGTGACAACGATACTGTCCTTCCCGGGTCTCAAAGGTTATCTCCGCATAACAACTGCCGGTATGACGGGACATAATCTCATTACTATTGCTGTTTATACTGGCCAGACGCGGGGTACGCCCGTACAAGGCCAGACAGATAGCATCCAGAATGGAGGTTTTACCGGCCCCGGTGGGCCCGGTAATGGCAAATATGCCATCCGACAGATAAGCCGGGTGGGATAAATCTATACTCCACTCTCCGATAAGGGAATTCAGGTTTTGAAAGCGTATCTGATGAATTTTCACCCTGTTCCCTCCTATTCTGCCCTTAAGTCTTCTGTATTTAACAAATCAACCACTTCGTTATATAACTTTAGCAACTCCTCGCGTTGCTCATCTTCTACATCGTGGGCTTGCAAACATAATTCGAAAACTTCAGTGACATCCAGCTCACTGAGCATTTCCCCCTCACCCAGGAGGCTCTTGTCCTGCTCCCAGAGACGATTGTTTTTCACACGCAGAATTTCCAGGTCGGTATCGGCTACCAATTCGTCCAGCTTTTCCCGTAAATCACTTATTATTTCCGCACCTTCATAAATAATTTCCAGCCATACCCTCTGTGCTTCGGACTTAAGCAAAACAATTTGCTGCTCAACCTGCTGCCAATCACCGCGGATACTTTGCAGGGCCTGGAAAAGCGGAACCGAAAGCGGAGTAATTTTCATCCGGCCCTCATTAAAATTTATCGTAATAACCTGCTTGTCCCGGGAAGCTTCACCAAAACTCATGGGCAGAGGCGTCCCGCAATAACGAATATTTTCCTGACCCGCAACCAGCTGGGCAGTATGTAAATGCCCCAGGGCTACATAATCAAATTCTGTCGAAAATATATCTGCTCCCACATGGACCAAAGTGCCTACATACAAGTCCCTGACCCCGTCACCCTCCACCTTGCTTCCGCCGGCAGCAAACAAGTGACCCATAGCTACAACCGGAACCGGCTTTTCCAACTCTTTCAGAACATCCTGAGCCTGCCTGGCCACCAGAGCATAATGTCCGCGAATCCCCTCAATCAGCTTTCGTTCCTTATCTTCCGGGGTTTCCCCGGCTTCCACGCTGCGGATATCCCGATCACGCAGATATGGAACTGCACAAACGATTAATTCTGCTTCCCCATTGGCATCCTTTAACAGCAGAACTTCCTCTTCCGGGCGTTCTCCAATACTCCCTGCTATGTAAACCTGCAGATGGCGCAGTAAATCACGGGGAGCATTCAGAAAAGAAGGGGAATCATGGTTGCCGGCTGTTATTACTACATGCCGGCAGGATGATTCGGCTGCCCGGCACAAAAATTGGTAATACAACTCCTGGGCCCGATTGCCGGGAGTAGCAGTATCAAAAATATCCCCGGCTACCAGTAATACATCAATATGCTCCTGCTCCAGCAGTTGGGCCAGCCAATCCAAAAAGGCGTCAAACTCATCATATCGTTTGCGCCCGTACAGGGACCGGCCCAGATGCCAGTCTGAGGTATGTAATACTTTCATAACCATTCCCCCCTTAAGAAGGTATAAGCCACTATGTTCAGTTAGATCAAAAGACGCGTCAGCGTAAAAGTCCATTTTTTATAAGCGCCAGCCTTATCATGAAATAATCAATATCTTCCGGTAATGCTTCCTTAACAGGTGCCAATCTTTCCGTTCCGGTTTCACCCACTGTCTGTAAAATCAGTTCCTCCTGGGGGTTAGAAATAAATTGTTCCCATTTCATCGCATAACCGGCCATAGCCGCCCGGACCAGATGACTTTGGATGGTATTCACGGTCAGGTCCCGTTCACGGGCAATTTCCTTAAGACTTTTACCTTCACTGTACATCTGCCAGCTAATCACATGGGTGGGTATTTTGGGATTGCGGGAAGGGATGCTTCTGCCTTTTTTACTGTTTACAGCGTTAGACGGCCTGGCTTCGGTTTTTCCCGGCAGGTCTTCAATATCATCATCGGGAATATAACGGCATATCACCTCGATAAACCGCTGTCCGTATTTTTTCAGCTTTAATTCACCAACCCCGGTAATTTGCAAAAGGGCTTCCGGATTCCGCGGCATAAAGGACGCCATTTCCCGCAGCGTACTGTCAGCAAAAACCACATAAGGAGGTACTTGCTCCTGTTGAGCTATAGTATAGCGCAGAGCCCGTAAAGCCTCAAACACATCGTTATCAGTATCAATGTCAATGGCAGGCTTCGGTATCATCCTGATCATCAGTTTCTCCTGGCCGCGCAAAACAGGATTCGCAGCCGGCGTCAACATAACTACCGGGTATTTTCCGCCGCTGCTGCTCAAATATCCTTCCGCTATCAGCAAATTTATGAATTCAACTATCTGCCGGGTCTGCCAATCACTCATAATACCATAAGTGGATAGCCGGTCGAAACCTGATTGCAAAACCCGCTTTTGTTTTGAACCTGCCAATACTGCAGCCACCAGTGATATACCATATTGTTGCCGCATGCGGTAAACGCAGGATAAAACCTTCTGTGCCTCCACAGTCATATCGCGTAATTCGTACTCAAGGCAATTGGTACAGTTGGTACAGTTATCAGTCAGCGGAGTTTCTCCGAAATAATTGAGAATATATGTGCGCAAACAGGCAGAAGTATGGCAATAATCAATCATACTCTGCAGCTTGCCATATTCTATCCCTTTACGCTCCGGTGACAGAACACTTTGCTCAATTAAATATTTCTGAACCTGGATATCAGCAGGCTGGTAAAGCAGAATGCAGTCAGCCGCCTCTCCATCACGCCCGGCCCGGCCAGCCTCCTGATAATATGCTTCCAAATGACGGGGCATATTGTGATGGATGACAAAACGGGCATTGGACTTGTCTATCCCCAGACCAAAAGCATTGGTAGCCACAATAGCCTGGACCCGATCATGGATAAAATCTTCCTGAGCAGTGTTTCTTTCCCCATTGCTCATTCCGGCATGATATTTGCTAACCGATAAACCCCGGGCGCTTAGTTCCTGGTACAGACTGTCTGCTTCCTTGCGGGTGGCTGCATAAATAATGCCTGCCTGTCCCGGGTGCGACTGCAGGTATTCCCTGATAAACCGACTGCGGCCCCCGCTTTTTTCAACCGAAAATCGCAAATTGGGACGATCAAAACTATTTATATATATACGGGGTTGCTGCAATCCCAAACCATTAATAATATCTTCCCGTACGCGGGTAGTTGCCGTCGCTGTAAATGCCGCCAATAAAGGCCGCTGTTTCAGGGAGGCTACCCACGAGCCTATACTCAAAAAACTGGGGCGGAAATCATGCCCCCACTGAGACACACAATGCGCCTCATCTATAGCTATGAGAGACAGCGGCAGCTCCCGCATTATATTGTCAAATTGCTCAGATTGCAGACGTTCCGGGGCCACATAAAGCAGGCGATATTTACCCCGGCAAGCTTGATAAAGACGCTCCTTAACCTGGGCAGCATTTAGTGAGCTATTTATGTAAGATGATGAAATACCTTGCATGCCAAGGGAATCAACCTGATCTTTCATCAAAGCTATAAGTGGCGATATTACCAGAGTTACTCCCGGCAACATTAAGGCAGGCAGTTGATAACATAATGATTTTCCGCCTCCAGTAGGCAAAATTGCCACCGTATCATGTTTGCTGAGAATGCTGTCAACTATCTCCTGTTGGCCCGGTTTAAACTCCGTAAAACCAAAAAATTTTTTCATTGTCTGGTTAACAGTCATTGGCATTTGCGCCTCCCATAGTTTTAACCGGGGAATATGAGTCTTAATAACAATGTCTTAGCAGGTTTTCACTGTACATCATTCCTGCTCCGATTGGAGGGCTGTGGTTCGAGGTAAACCACGGCAGTTTCCAGACGGTGATTCCTTATATCAGTAACCTTGATATTCATCCCGTATTCTTCCAACTCAGGTGTGCTGCCATCATCCGGCACCGTACCTAACAATCCAAATATCAAACCGCCAAAAGTATCATATTCATCTTCCGGCAATACAATGCCCAACTGTACTGAAACCATATCTAAAGGAGCTGAGCCCTGTATTTTCCAGGTTTGCGAATCAATTCGCTCCATCATTGGAGGTTCCTCAGGGATTGAATCATCATCATCCAGTTCTCCCACAATCTCTTCCAGTAAATCATTCATCGTAATAATGCCATTCATACCGCCATATTCGTCCAGTACAATTGCAAAATGATTACGGCTATCCTTCATATTACGAAACAATACATCGGCCCTGACGGTTTCCGGAACAAACCAGGCGGGTTTGACAGCAGTTTCCAAAACTTTTTCCCGGGTTCGTTCTTTAATACGAAAATACTCTTTGGCCTTTAAAACTCCGATAATATTATCGGTACTGCCATCACATACCGGATAAATTGAATGTTTGCTTTCCGTTATGGTCAACTCCCATTGTTCGTCACTTTCATCCATCCACAGAACAGAAACTTCCGTCCTGTGAGTCATAATATCTTCCGCATTTTTATCGTTAAACTCAAATATATTCTGGATCATATCCTTTTCGTTATGACTGATAGCACCTTTTTCACTGCCGGCATCAACCATCATACGAATTTCTTCTTCGGTAATTACTTCATCATCAGCATGCGGGTCCATACCCAACAGCCTAAGTATACTATTGGTTGAAACGGTCAACAGCCAGACAACCGGTGCAAACAGTCTGGCAATAAAATAAATCAGGCCAGACATGGCCAGGGCCAGCTGTTCCGCCTTTCTCATGGCTATGCGTTTGGGAACCAGTTCCCCTAATACCAAAGTAAAATAGGATAAAATCAAAGTTATCGTAACCACTGCTATGGTATCAAGTTTAGCAGGTGAGACGGTTACTCCCAATCCAACCAGCCAATCTACCATCATTCCGGAAAAATTATTGGCGGCAAAAGCGCTGGCCAGAAATCCGGCCAGGGTAATACCAACCTGAATAGTAGATAGAAAACGGGCCGGCTGGGCGGTTAGCTCCGAAAGCCGCATGGCCCGTTTATCACCCATAGCTGTAAGTTTAGCCAGTTTGTTGTCATTCATTGAGATAACTGCAATTTCAGCGCCGGCAAATAGAGCATTAATAAGAATCAAAATAAATTGTAAAATCAATGGCCATAATATTGGATCCGGGTCAGGCAAAATATAACCTCCTAAAATTCCAATGATAATGTATTTAACAAGCTTAAATTTAAATATTTAATATCTTAAAAAGAACATCGGCCGCCAATCCTTCCCCCTATTATATATAAATAGAGGTTAAAAAAAGCGCCATTTAAACAAAAACAGATACGAATACCTGCTCCTGATTAGATGTCACTTGTTTTAAAGACACAACAAATTTTATAGCCCTTCGTTCCGGCAAATCATCCAATTAAAGATACCACCCCTTAGTAAATTGAGCAAAATTTTACCATAAATATTTCATTAAGTCAATCATTGAAGCGGCAGTTATATTAAGGCAACACTCCGTCATTTTGTAAATACTAATCAACCTGATTAACCTGCAAAATCAGTTATTTATCTTTAATATTACATCCTCTTCATAATCATCGTCATCGTCGTCATCGTCGTCATCATCGTCATAACTATCTTCATTATCTTTATCATATTTGTTTTTATAACTATTATAATTTCGTCTGGATTCCAGTGGCAGAAGCTGCTTATCTTTGGTTATAATATCATGCTTTTTATCAATTTTTATTATTAGCTGTTCCTGTTCATTGTGTAAACTTTTGTTGTTTTTGCCAATATCCAAATTATCCCTGTCCAAGTCGCCATCTTCCCATATTTCATGAATATCTATATCTTCACCTCTATAATCAGGTTCATCTTCATGAAAGTCATAATCGGTGTGTTCTTTGCTGTTTACTTTTTTTCTGGCCTTCTCAGCCTGTTTTAACCCCTGATCAATCTTCTTTAGCATTTTCTCTTCCAGTTTGGTCTCTTTTCTATCGGGCCCGATAACTGATATTTCCGGTTTATTCACCGATAGCCGGTTATCCTGCTCATCCTTTAAAGTATGGGTATATATTTTTTCCACCGCAACTTCCAGGGTATCATTTTTAACTTCAACCATATTTAATATCTGCTGACCAGCTTCATTATTTGCCTGGACTGAAACTACTCTTCCCCAGCGGTTTACCCCCAGTTCTGCCAGGGATGAAACCTGAGCATAGGTTTTGACGGAATAATAATCCAGAGTGGTCAGGCTCAATGCCAGTAAAATGACAGCTGCAGCTATATAGCTCAATGGCAAACGGAATTTTTCCTGATATTGTTCTCCAACTTCCAGAAAATCGTTAGTCTTTATCTTTTGATATTCTCCATTATCCATGAGAATTATGGCCCAGCCTTTACCAGTCTCCATTACTATGCCTTTTCTGTTTGCCATTTTTGTTCCCCCCTGGCTTCCGGTAAAATAAAGCTTCTTAAATAAGGAAAATCGTTTAATTGAATAATTACAGCAGTTATTATGTATTTTCGGTAGCGGTCAGCTAATTTACGGTTTACCTGCCAGGTCTCTTCCATATCCTTCATAGGCAGCATCTTTTTCTCCATTAAATAACTGCTGAGTTCATCATCGGCAACAATTATATCTATAATACGGTTAACATTTTGCCTGCTCCTGGTCTGGCGGGGTGAAACCTGGACAAGTTCTTCAAAACCTATATTAAATTCACCAAGTATGGATTTCAATTTTTCAATTTCCTGGCTTCTGGCCAAATCATCTAAAATCTCCTCAAAAAAGCACTCTTCAACGTCCCCGGTAAGACTGCTCCCATTCCTGGTTAGAAATGTAACGGGCAGCAAGCTGTGTTTTTTCTCTTTACGTTTATAATCAATTATGCGGGTTCTGATCGTCTGCCCAAGAAATACCAGTCCTGAGCCTTTATCCGGGTCATATTTTTCCAGAGTTTCTATAATGGCCAGGCGTGCAATACTGGCCTCTTCATCATGATCAGATATATATCGTCCGCAGGTTTTGGAAGACACCCGCAGGCAAAACGGCATTAAGTGTTCATAGATATTATCCAGGGCTTCTTTATCCCCGTTGTGATAATCTTTCCAGACCTGGTCCAACATACTGCTGAGGCTGGTCTGTTCAGGAGAATACATCTGCTAACCTCCCGGGAAAAATGTATTTTATCTGCTCCGATTTTAGCACATGATTTCAAATAGCTCCCCGGTAAGATTTATAACCGGTGGAGAACCTTACAGCCCCCACCGGCAAACTATATTAACTGATCGGGGTTCAGGAAGCATAATCTTAAAGCTTAGTCATCTTCATCATCGTCATCATCATCATCGTCATCGTCGTCGTCGTCATCATCATCGTCATCGTCGTCGTCGTCGTCATCATCGTCGTCGTCATCATCGTCATCTTCATCTTCATTATCTTCAGTTAAGGCAGCATCTGCTGAAACTTTGACCAGAACGGCGTCCCCATTTTCATCCAGTAATACTTTTACCTGTTGGGAACTCTCTATAGTTATATTAGTATCCAGCATTTTCCCCTGGTAAATCAGCTTCGTATTTGAGTTGGTTGTTAGTTCTACTGTTTCACCCTTTTTAGTTTCAACAGTAAGTTTATAACCACCTTCGGTTACCACAACCGATTTAATGGTGCCTTTAATGGTTGAGTTTTCGAAACCTTTTATTTGAGTATCATCCAATTTGTTAAGCATGGAGACCATTTCACTTCTCTTGACCGCCTTCATAGGTTGAAATGAACCATCAGGATAACCCTTGATTATGCCATTCATATACATCTGGCGAACCTGTTTGGCTGAATGGGCAGGAATCTGCTCCTCATCAGTAAATATTTTGGTTTCAGTTGATTTGTTACTATTGTCACTCTCAACTATCCTGCTCATATACAGACATACTTCATAACGTTTGGCGGCTTGCTGAGGATTGAAACTTGCCAGTTCCTCTGTTGTTATAATCCCTTTGTCCAGGGCTACAGCGATATAATTTTTACCCCAATCAGGGATCTTGTCCAGCAATACTTTTTGCTCATCAGACAAAGTATAGTTGGCAACTTCATCCTTTAATCCCTGGGCATTAATAATCATTACCAGGGTTTCCAGCCTGCTTACTGAAGAGTTGGGTCTGAAGGTAGCATCTTCGTAACCCTTTACGAACCCTTTGGCAATAGCCTCCAGGACTTCTTCCAGGGACCAGTCATTTTGCACATCAGTAAACTCCTGGTTAATTTCGAGAACAAAACGCATGGCCTTGGGATTATTCTGTTTTTGGTTCTGTTTCTGATTCTTCTCTACCTGGACAGCATGTTTTTGCTTTTGTACTATCTTTTTGTCGCTTATATCCAGCAATAATGACCCTTCTGTAGTTAAAGAAACATTACTGCGATATTGGGAGCCTTCCCCATTATCAGATGGCCCACTTTTAGCTAAAGCAACATTGCCGGCTATTCCAACCAGACATAAAGATAGTACCAGGGCAATAAATTGTTTTTTCATTTTCCAACCTCCTTTTACATATATGCGAAACACAGCACTGCAAAAATGGGGTCAGAATAAAAAAAGGGGTTGACATGTCAACCCTTATTCGATTGGTTCCTCGATTTTCAGGGCTTTTATTGCCAGCCACATATATATAATAAAGGTGCCGTAATAAATCAAACCGCTAAAGGGCATGCCCGGGTAGACCAGAGATTTGCAGGCCTGAAATATTATCGGAGTAGTCAGGGCATGAGCACTTAAACGCAGTGCCTGTTCATAAGTCAAATTGTACCTCTGCATACTGCCCAGCAACAAACCCAATAAACCCAGGATTACTGTTGCCAGTAGTTTGCTCAGTATCATGGTAATCAGTCCCCCGAAAAGCAGGACGATCCAGAAACCCTTTAACCAGGGTATCCATTGCATAACCTCTTCTTTGTCAAAACTAAACTCCTTTAACTGGTCATAATTTAGAGTTTCAGTTTTGTAAGCATTTTCTTTACTGACTACTTCATGACGGCCAACAAAAAAACCGGATTCATACTCCTGAAGAATAGTTGCAGCAGTGTTTCCGGTAGTATCAATAATAATGACCTGTTCAGCTCCACCATCAATTATAATCGGCATATCAGCAAATACTTCCAGTTCGCCATTAGCAAATTGAAAGTCGGGTACTTCCTTTTCGGCAGCAACTATCAGGCTGTCAATCCCCTGATTATAGGAATATGACATTTTCAGCAATACCGGTGTGCCAAATAATAGTACCAGCAAGATCAGATAAAGCATACACTTCCCGGTAGTCTTCCGAATCAATTCCGGATAAGCACCCGGGTCGGAAATACTGGCCCATACACTGACGAAAAAACCCATCTGTTATCCTCTCCTCATAAAATTAATAGCAGGCTTATCTCAACTTAATCTCATCTTTTCTCCATAAACCAGCGGTCTTCCTCCAAAAATAAATAAACTTCCCGATTTTCTACCCTGCAGGTATAACGAATGCCGGCCCCACCTGCTTTTAGACTGGCTGCCCGCCGAATATCGGTTACTTTGTTTATTTCGTACTCCTGACCGTCCTCCCAGATAAACGAAACTGGTTTAAATCCGCCATCGGGATAGAAAACGGCTTTTACACTTACATATACTTTATGAG